>JAEEGI010000981.1_pt1 | contig 74171 bp, 58 predicted proteins | sample 8958751 | NCBI WGS metagenome assembly JAEEGI01 (sample SAMN16246545, study PRJNA631951) | gut metagenome | biome: gut microbiome; feature: rumen; material: KS-attached | host: Bos | place: Iran: Karaj | collected 2018-10
CTTTATTCTCTTCAGAACCAGCTGTAATCGATGCAGGTCTAAAGAGACTAAACATCATGGCCCTTTGTTATTTTTTATCAGCCCTTATGGACTGTACTATTGCTGCCTCAAGAGCAATTCATAAAACAGGAGTTCCTACATTCATTGTAATTATGGGTTCTTGTGTATTTAGAGTTTTATGGGTAAAGACTGTATTTGCCATCATTGGCACAATTCCATCACTTTACCTGCTCTACCCTTTCTCCTTTGTAATTACGGGAGTAGCTGAGATAGCCTACTTTATTTATTCATTTAAAAGAATTTCTTTTAAAGAAGGTTTACAGTCAAATAGCCATAAATCCAGCTTTGATATGAACGGAAAGCCTTATTTTAAAGAGCACTTGACATAAATTTTATAAAGAAAAAAAATCTCTTCTAACTGGTAAATCTAGTTAGAAGAGATTTTTTATCTTCTTTTACTATTCATTTCTTAAATCAATTATTTATACTATCGAATTACTTATCCTTTGTAGATAATTCTTCTAAACGTAATTGTACGAGTTTTTCTGATATCTCATCTGGAACATTCCAACTTTTTCCCGTTTCATTAAAAAAGTATTTTTCAAGTAGTTTTCTACGTTCTGCTATATCCAGAGATTCTATTTTTTTATAATTAAGTACAATTAGTTTATTAATAGCTTTTTCTTCTTCAGGCTCTATTGAATTTTTTAATAATTCTATTTCAAATGTATTTATACCCAATTTTTCTCCAATATCTACTACTACAGATTTTATCCAAGATAGCTCTGTTAACAATTCTTCTTCAAAATTTTCATTAATTAAACCTGCCATTAAATGCTCCTTAAAAAAGATTTTTTTAATGCCACAAATCTCCCCAAACCTGATTTGCCAGGCTTGTGATATATTCCTTTGAAAATGTTGCATCCTGTTTTACGATTTCATTTTCACTAGCAAGCTCCTCTGTGTAATCTGCTAAGTCATAAACCGTAATTCCGTTAAGTTTTGATGTAACGTGGGATACCACTGCTTTAACTCCATAATCCTTAATTACTACATCACCATTATCATCTCTTGCAAGAGTAACCTCTGCCATGCCTCCAAGCATTCTATTAGCAATGCCTGTTCCGCTTGAAGATGTCCAGTTTACAAAGTTACCAAGAGAATAATAAACCAACATTTGATGACCTGTAGTTTCATTAGTAAGCATTTCAATTGGCTCGATAACGTGTGGATGTGTTCCAATTACGAGGTCAACATCATTTTCAAGGAAAATCTTAGTCCACTTCTTTTGTAGGCTATCAGTTTCAAGCAAATATTCAGTTCCCCAGTGAGGGCAAACAATAACGAAGTCTGCTATCTCCTTAGCTCTCTTTATATCACTAACCACCTGATCCTCATCAAGTAAATTGACTGCATAAGGCATATCTGATGGAAGAGAAATTCCATTAGTTCCGTAAGTATAGTTAAGAATAGCAACCTTCATGCCATCCTTCTCATAAACGTAGATAATATCTCTATCTTCTCTAGTTTCATTAATTCCTAAAACTGCCACATCTGGATAGTTTTTCTTCCAGTTATCTATACAATTTAAAAGGCCTGTTTTACCCTTATCAAGGGCGTGATTTGTGGCATGTAGAATAACATTGAAACCTGTATTTACCAAATTAGTTGCTAAGTTATAGGAACAGTTAAAAGCTGGATAGCCAGAAATCCCAAGATCTTCTCCGCCAATAATAACTTCTTGATTAACTAGACTAAGATCGGCCTTTTCAATGGATTCTTTTTCATTTTCAAAAATAGCAGAATAATCATATTCGCCGTTCTCCTGAAGGCTATATTCTTCAATTCTATCGTGAAGTAAAATATCCCCCACCATGATTAAACTGATTTCACTAGGCTCTGCCTCTGTAGTTTCTTCTGTTGTAGCCTCCGTTTCAACACTAGTTTCTTTTGTCTCCTCTTTTGTTTTGTCTGCGCATGCAGCTAACGATAAACAAAAAAGGACTGCCATTAAACTAATGGCAGTCACTTGCTTTAATAATTTTTTAAACATTTGTAACTCCCTCTTTAATATTAAAATAATCTGTAATCATTAACATTTTACAAAATCTTTAACATTAAATCAACGGGAAGTTAATTTGCCGGTGTTGAATGTACCATAGGTGAACTTGTATCTAGTGGAAGGAATGTATAACCATTTGCCAATCCCCAAACAATTATATCTTCCACAGCATCTACACTAAAGCCTTTAATATCATGCTGTAAAACCACTGACACATTTCTATTGGCAATTCCTGTTGTAACATTATTATAAACTGAATCCCTTGTCTGTACTCCACCAGCATCTCCTGATGAAACATTCCAATCGCAATACCTATAGCCCATATTGCTAAGCGCACTTGTAAGTCTAGACATGATACCTATGTTGTAATGCCTACTTACAGTATTATCTGTGCCGCCAGGAAAACGAACTATTGAAGGTGCCACGCCGGTTTGATTAATAATAATCTCTCGCATAGCATTTAAGTCATTAAAATAAGCTTCCTCACTTGAGTATATTTCTGAATACTTATGAGAATAAGAATGTATTGCTACTGTATGACCTCTTCTAGCTTCCTCAGCAATTAAGTATTGATAAGCCGGATATTGATTTGTTACAAAAAATGTTGCCTTTACATTATACTTATCTAAAATATCTAAAAGACTAGATGTATACTTATATGGTCCATCATCAAAGGTTAAATAAACTACCTTATCCCCTGGATTTCTTGTTTGTTCTAGAGTTTGTTGTTGATAAACATATATCTTTCTTGTGGCAGTTCCTGTATTATTTGAAGAATCTGAAACAGAATAATTGATATTATATACGCCTATTTTACTTGTATCTATGTTGTTAGTACTAGCCACATTTGCAGTTAAATCACCATCATAATTATCACTTGCACTAAAGCCAGGTTCTGTGTAGCTCTCACCAAGTTTTAAATAAACTATGCTATCTCCTGCAAGGCTAATTACGGGAGCATCTAAATCCACCACATTTACCACGCGGATAAGCTCTAAAGTGTTTCCGTCTACATCTTCAAGGCTATAGCTTACCTCATAGCTACCCAGCTTGCTGCTGTCTACATTAGAGCTAATAAATACTTTTTCAGAAATATCCCCTAAATACTCGTCCCATGCCTTAACTCCTGGGTCTATATATGTTTCTCCTAGGGAAATGTTTAGGCTAGCCTCCCCCTTTAGTGAAAATAGGCGAGGTACAGCCTGCTCCGTCTCAAGCTCTACATTTTCCACAACCCCAGCCTTTAAATGCTTACTAGTATTAGACTCTTCAATAGCAAAGGCTCCAATAGTTAAAATTAGGGCTAGTAATGACACAAGCCCAATAGATATTGTGGCAGTTCGTAGATATAAAAATTTCTTATTACTTTTCTTATTGTTATTCTTATCCTTATTCTCCTTCACATAAATCCCCCCAATCAATTTCTACTTTTTCTTTTAAGTAAATTATATAAGTATCCTTAGGCCAAAGGGCTCTAGGGTAAAGTGCTCACCCGCCACGTTAAACTCGTATGGATTTTCATCTGCATTTATGAAAATGAAAACGCTCTCCCCTTCATAGCTTCTCTTAAAGGCACACTGCCTATTTGTAATCATTAAATCGGTGAAATCCCCGTAGTTTAGGGCTTTGTTCTTAGTTTTAAACTTAGCAAGTTCTGCTATATATTCTGTAAGCTCATTAAATTCTGGCTTATCAAAGGCCGCTCTTAATTCGTAATCCCCGTAGTTTTTCTCTCCCTTAGCGCCCCACTCGCTTCCATAGTAGATGCAAGGAATGCCAGGCATTGTAAAGATAAAGGCAAACATAAGCTTTAAATGCTCTGGTCTTTGAATAATTGAGGCCGCCCTTGTAACATCGTGATTGTCTATAAAGCTTAGCAAATGTCTTCCCTTATAAAGTGTCCAATCCTCCGGACCAAACTGCCTTTTTAGGGAATGCATGATTTCAAAGAGATTCATGCTGTTTAAACTTGAATGAATACCCTTATAACATTCGTAATTAGTTGCAGAGTGGCACATATCATCTGCCATTATAGTTTTATAGTCTCCACCTAAAATCTCTCCTAACAAGAAGAAATCAGCCTTTAAACCATCTGTGTAACTTCTAAGTCTCTTTAAAAAATTCCTATCAAGTAAATAAGCTACATCAAGTCTAATTCCATCAATATCAAAATCCTCCACCCATATCTTTACAGATTCTAGGAGATAGTTTACAACCTCTTCATTTGAAAGATTTAGCTTTACCAAGTCATAACAACCTTCCCAGCCTTCATACCACAAACCATCGTTAAACTCTGAATTTCCTCCAAAGTTTATGTTAAACCAATCCTTGTATTTAGATTTTTCCCTATTTTTTATGACATCACGGAAGGCAAAGAAACCTCTGCCTACATGATTAAAGACCCCGTCTATAACCACCTTAATTCCTCTATCATGAAGTCTTTTAACTAAGTCGGTAAAATCCTTATTAGTACCTAGTCTTCTGTCTATAAGGCGATAATCCCTTGTATTATAGCCATGTGAATCGGATTCAAAAATTGGTGAAAAATAAATAGCATTGATCCCTAGTTTCTCAAAATGATCAAGCCAATCCTCATCGATCTTTGCTAATCTATTAGTTACCTTAAAATCTGCTTCTACATCATCATTTTCCCTTGGTGCACCAAGCATTCCTATGGGGAAAATCTGATAAAATACGCTTTCATAAGCCCACATAGTTAGTAACCCCCTAATATTTTATTTAAGTTTAAGTCCTCACAAAAGTAAAGCGGACATTCGGAATCCGCTTCGCTACTTCCTCATGAACGCAGTGGCACTTTGTGCCACCTGTCAGAAGGGGCTTTAACCCCTTCTGACACTAGTAAGCCTTATACCCCCGCTTAAAGCTTACGCTTTTGAAGCGGGGGATTGCTTACACTGCGTTCAAACAATTATTTTTCATCTAAAATTATTATATAATTTTTTCTCTTACTATACAAATAAAATACACATAAAAAATCTCTCTAGCTAAATTTAGCTAGAGAGATTAATAGATTTCATATATAAATTATAAAGCTTACTTAAATAAGCCTTTCTTCTTTGTTGGACGTTCTTCGCCAGTTAATGCCTTGTCATATTCAAGAAGGGCATCTTTTTGCTCCTTAGTTAAATGAGTAGGGATATTAACTACTAGGTCGATGTATGCGTCACCACGTACATTTTCATTACGAAGAGTTGGCATACCCTTACCACGAAGTCTAACTCTAGTACCTGATGCAGTTCCTGGCTTAACCTCATATAGAACTTCACCATCAACTGTCTTAACCTTGATTTCACCACCAAGAACAGCTGTAGGATAGCTAATCTTAACTTCTGATAAAACATCGTAGCCATCTCTAATGAAGTTAGGATCCTTAGATACTGAAACAACAACTAATAAATCTCCTCTTGGACCGCCGTTAACGCCTGGCTCGCCCTTTCCAGAAATTCTAATAGCCTGTCCGTCATCAATACCTGCTGGAATTGTAACTTCGATAGTCTTCTTAGTGTTAATGTAACCAGTACCCTTACAGTCTGGACACTTTTCCTTAATAATCTTACCTGTTCCACCACAATCTGGACAAGGTCTTACTGACTGAACCATACCAAAGAGTGACTGCTGCTGGTATGTTACCTGACCACGGCCGTTACACTTCTTACATGTCTCAGGACTTGTACCCTTCTTAGCACCAGTTCCGTTACATGAGCTACATGTCTCTTTAATATTAACTTCAATCTGCTTCTTAGTTCCTTTAACTGCTTCTGCAAATGTAATTCTTGTTCCAATTCTTACATCTGCGCCACGACGTGGACCATTGCTGTTACGTCTGCTTCCACCGCCGCCGCCAAACATGCCGCCAAAGATATCTCCGAAAATGTCACCGAAGTCGCTAAAGTCGAAGTCAAATCCGCCTGCTGCACCAGCGCCGCCATTTTCAAAGGCAGCATGACCAAACTGATCATATTGTCTTCTCTTGTCAGCATCAGATAATACGCCGTAAGCCTCTGAGGCTTCTTTAAATTTAGCTTCTGCTTCGGCATCACCTGGATGCATATCTGGATGATATTTCTTAGCAAGCTGTCTATATGCTTTTTTTAATTCTGCCTCACTAGCGTCTCTAGAAACGCCAAGGACTTCATAATAATCTCGTTTATCTGCCATTTAAAATTTCCTCAAACTTATAATCTATACTCGTTTATTGTGCACATGTTATTTAGCACTTAAGGGAGCCGATAAATCGACTCCCAAAATAATTTATGCTATCTAGTGTAACAACTGCTATGCAGTTCCTAGATTAATTTTCCTAGACTTCCTTGTAATCTCCATCAACAACGTCGTCACCATAGCTTGAAGAAGCACCTGCGTTAGCATTAGCATCACCTGCGAAGCCCTGAGCTCCTGCACCTGCACCTGCAGCTGCCTGCTGTGATTCATAAAGCTTAGCGAAAAGGTTCTGAGCACTTGTCATTAACTTTTCCTTAGCAGCCTTAATTTCATCAACCTGAGCATCTGTCATGTTCTCTGGATCTGATTCTTCAACAAGCTTCTTTAATGCATCTAAGTCAGCCTGAACTGTAGCCTTCTCATTAGCATCAACCTTGTCACCTGCTTCATCAATAGCCTTCTGTGTCTGGAATACGATTGAGTCAGCTTCGTTTCTTGTATCGATAGCTTCCTTTCTCTTCTTATCCTGAGCTTCGAATTCAGCAGCTTCCTTAACAGCCTTATCGATATCTTCATCAGACATGTTAGAACCAGCTGTTATTGTGATGTGCTGTTCCTTACCAGTACCTAAGTCCTTAGCAGATACATTTACAATACCATTAGCATCGATATCGAATGTAACTTCGATCTGTGGAACACCTCTCTTTGCTGGAGGGATACCATCAAGACGGAACTGGCCAAGAGACTTGTTATCTCTAGCGAACTGTCTTTCACCCTGTACTACGTTAATATCAACGGCTGTCTGATTATCAGCAGCTGTAGAGAATACCTGGCTCTTCTTTGTAGGAATAGTTGTATTTCTCTCGATAAGTCTTGTAGCAATACCACCCATTGTTTCGATAGAAAGTGAAAGTGGAGTTACATCAAGAAGAAGGATTTCACCAGCACCTGCATCACCAGCAAGCTTACCACCCTGAATAGAAGCACCAATAGCTACACACTCATCTGGGTTAAGTGACTTGTTTGGTTCATGTCCTGTTAACTGCTTTACCTTATCCTGAACAGCTGGGATTCTTGTAGAACCACCAACTAATAATACCTTTGATAAATCAGAAGCTGTTAAACCAGCATCTGATAATGCGTTTCTAACTGGCTCTGCTGTCTTCTCAACTAAGTCATGTGTTAATTCATCAAACTTAGCTCTTGTAAGAGTCATATCGAAATGCTTAGGGCCTTCAGCTGTAGCTGTAATATATGGAAGGTTGATGTTAGTTGTTGTAGCTGAAGATAATTCCTTCTTAGCCTGCTCAGCAGCAACCTTTAATCTCTGAAGAGCCATTGTATCAGAAGATAAATCAACGCCTTCCTTAGCCTTAAATTCATTTAACATATACTGTGTAATTGCATTATCGAAATCATCACCACCAAGTCTGTTGTTACCAGCTGTAGCAAGTACTTCAATAACACCATCACCGATTTCGATAATAGATACATCAAATGTACCACCACCTAAATCGTAAACCATGATCTTCTGCTCGTTCTCGTTATCAAGACCGTAAGCTAATGCAGCAGCTGTTGGTTCGTTGATGATTCTCTTAACATCAAGACCAGCAATCTTACCAGCATCCTTTGTAGCCTGACGCTGAGCATCGTTGAAGTAAGCAGGAACTGTAATAACAGCTTCTGTAACCTTCTCACCTAAGTAGTTTTCAGCATCTGCCTTTAACTTCTGTAAGATCATTGCTGAAATTTCCTGTGGTGTATACTTCTTATCATCAATTGTAGCCTTATAGTCTGTACCCATATGTCTCTTAATAGATGAAATTGTCTTGTCAGCATTAGTTACTGCCTGACGCTTAGCAGGATCACCTACTAATCTTTCACCTGTCTTTGTGAATGCAACGATAGATGGAGTTGTTCTAACACCTTCCTGGTTTGTGATAACAACTGGCTTACCACCTTCCATAACTGCAACACATGAATTAGTTGTTCCTAAATCAATACCAATAATTTTACCCATGATATAATTCCTTTCCGGCCTTAGCCTAAAAATTTCATATTCAAATATTACTTATAAACTTATATCTTAAGACTCTTAGTTAGCCACCTTAACCATGCTGTGTCTAATTACTGAATCTCTATATGTATAGCCCTTTTCAAACTCCTCTACGATAATGTTCTCACCTACTGATTCATCATCTACATGCATTACTGCGTTGTGTAAATCAGGATTGAATTCATTACCAACAGCTTCAATTGGCTTAACATCTGCATCTTCAAGTAGCTTTAAAAACTGCTTGTAAACCATGTCCATTCCCTTAGCGAATGGTGTTTCAAGTTCCTCATCAGAAACTGACTTAAAACCTCTTTCAAAATTATCTATAACTGGAAGAATCTTCTTAATAATATCTGAAGCTCCCATTTCAAACATTGCTGACTTCTCTTTCTCAGTACGTTTTCTAAAGTTATCAAATTCTGCCATCTGACGCTGTACTCTATCTGATAGTTCTGCAATCTTTAAATCCTTAGGATCCTTTTTCTCTTCCTTAGCCTCTGAAGTATCAGCTTCTTCCGCCTTAGTTTCCTCAGCTTTAGCTTCTGAAGTATTGGCTTCTTCTGTCTTAACTTCTTCTGTCTTAGCCTCTTCTACCTTAGCTTCTTTAGTGCTAACCTTCTCTTCCTTCTTAATCTCTTCTGTCTTAGACTTTGTTTCCTTCTTAGACATTTATTAACCAACCTTTCATCACGTCTTTTTAAATACATTGTCCAGCTGACTTCTTATGTTCTGAAGATTCTCAACCACCTTCTCATAATCCATTCGCTTTGGACCAATAATTCCTATGGTACCCTTTAAACCATCTGAAAGTTCGTAGGTTGCTGTAACAACGCTGCAATCCTTCATAGATTGTACTGGGGTTTCATCACCAATATATACCTGAATTCCTGTATCTTCATGATTCTCATCTCCGACAACCTCTACCGAATCAAGTACTAAACTTGATAAATCATTCTTCTCTTCAAGGGCATATATTAGCTCGCTTGCCTTCTCTGAATCGCTTAACTCTGGATATTTGAAAATGTTAGTCGCACCAGAAGTGTAAATCTTAAGACTATCTGCTTTACTAATTGTCTCTACGATTGCTGCAAGCACTTCTTTAATCAGGTTATAATGTTCACCTGCTTGAGATTCCATCTTAGAGATAATACTAAGATTCATCTCTTCTAAGGTTAAGCCTGTTAAGCTAGTATTTAGTAAAATGTTAAGCTTTAATAGATTCTCTTGTGAGATATCTTCGCTTATCTTAATAACCTTATTTCTAATTAGGTTACCTTCCATTACTAAGACTGCTAAAATCTTGTTAGACTCAAGACTTGATAGCTGAATGAACTTTAACTTATTACCCTTAAACTTTGGTGTTGAAACCATTGTTGCGTAATTAGTTTGATTTGCTAATACCTTAGCAACATTCTGTAAAAGTTCTTCCACTTTATCAACCTGTTCGTCTAGGCTCTCCTTCATGCTATCAAGCTCTGCTTCTTTAATAGAAACTTTTGCTTCTCTCTTTGAAACGCTTGATTCTCTCTGCTTCATCATGTCATCAACATAGAATCTGTATCCCTTATCTGAAGGAATTCTACCAGCTGATGTATGAGGCTGAACTATATAGCCTAATTCTTCAAGGTCAGCCATTTCATTACGAATTGTTGCTGAACTTAAATTAACACCTTCAAGCTTAGAAATTGTTCTTGAACCAACTGGCTCACCAGTCTCAAGATAATTCTTAATAATAGCCTTAAGTATCTTTACCTTACGTTCATCTAAATCCATGGCCACACCCCTTTCTACTAGTCTATTCTACTTGTTAGCACTCATTTAATTGGAGTGCTAATATCGTCATAATTAAAATATCACTCTAGAAACTTAATGTCAACATTTCTACCGTTTTTTTCCATAAACAATTTATAAACTAAATATTAAGAAAATTGCTCACTGTGGGGCTTTAATGATACTTAAATTATTGACATTTTCTAATAATATGATATTATTAAGTTAAATAATTCGTGAATTAACAACCAAATATCTTAAGGAGGATATACTATGTTTCTAAAGAAATTAGGAGCTATTTTGGCCACTGCCATATTTAGCTTAAGTTTAATAATAAGCGTAAAGGCAGCAAGCTTAACAGCAGATGAACAGGCCATTATTAGTGCCCTTGCAAATAATAGCATTTCTGCAGGTTATACAACTCAGGTAACAAATTATTTTCTAAGAGATGATGTGGATGTAAGTTCAAGTGATGCAACTACCGTAATTAATTATATCAATAACGCGGTTTCGGTAGCTGGCAGTGCCACAAAGGTTTCAGAACTAACAAGCGCACAAAAATCTGCATTACTTGATGATTTAACTGCTGCTTGTAGTGTTTTAGGCCTTAGCGTTTCAGTAGATTCCACAAGCGATATTATCGTTATTACAGATAGCAGTGGAAACACAGTTGCAGTTGCTGATTATTCAGATGGCACACTAGCAACTACTAATGTTAATAATTATTACACCACAAATAATTACAACAACTCAAGCGACAACTCAGGTAACACTACTAACAACTACACAACTACAGGCTCTAGCTCCTCTTCTTCAGGAAGCACAAGTCAGTCAGGAGTTATTAAACAAACCGGTATAGATCTTACTATTACATATTCAGTCATATTTGTTTTAGTTATTGTCCTTGCTGTTTGTTCTTACTTTACCTTTAAAAAAGACCCAACTGAAAGGCAATAAATATGAAATCAAAATCATTTAAGATAATAATGGCATATGTAACTATGCCATTATTTTTTAGTTTACTTGGTGTGGGCTTAATCATTTTAATTAGCTTTCCAGTTCTAAGAACTATCTTTACTATAGGAAGCGTTGTCACAAGCCCCAATAATAATGCTACAGAGATTAGTTCTGTTATTTATGATGAAAATGTTGCAAGTGAAGCAGAGGCTGTACTTGAAGCCGATAATATAGAAGAAATTCCACTAGCGGATGTTACAGTGCCTGCAAACTCAACACAATATGGTTATATAAGCTGTGAGCGCATAGGCCTTTCTGCTCCACTCTATCTTGGTGATGATGCCAACATTTTACGCAAAGGCATTGGACAATACCTAGGTAGTAGCATGCCGGGTTTTGGAAAGCCTATCCTTGCTTGTGGGCACAACACCACCTACTGTCTGCCATTACAGTATATTACTGAGGGGGACATAATTAGCATAAGTACAAACTATGGCCTTTATGAATATCAGGTTAGCGCCGTGGAGGTCCATCATATGACAGATGGTTCGGCTTTTGATTTATCCAAAGATGAAGAGCAGCTAATCCTTTACACCTGTTATCCTTTTAATCTAATTGGTCATAAGGTCAACAGATTATTTATCTATGCCAACAAGATTTCTGGCGCAGATATTATTTATTAATTGGGGATTTGAAAGAGGCTTAAGTTAAGCACTAAAGGGGAGATTTTATGGAGGCAACTAGGAAAAAGAAAATAAAAGAATATATAGTTCCAGGAATAGCTTCTTTTATACTGTCTATTCTTCTTACGGTTATGGGCTATTTAATTGGCACCTACTTTGGCCTTTTTAATAAGGCCTTGGTAATTGATGCCATGAATAAGTCTACTTATTATGAATCGGTTAATAAGTACTGTTACACAGAAGCCCTTGATTATCTCTACCCTTCTAATTTAGATGAATCTGTTTTAGAAAATGTATTCACTATTAAAAATACCTACAATCAGGGAAAGAATTACCTCCTTGCAGTTTTAAATGGTGATAGCTATAACATTAACACAGACTATGTAAGAGATACTCTAACAAGTAATATAGAAGCTTATATTCAGTCTAATAACATTCCTGAGGAGAATATTGATAGGGAAGGCATTAATAATTTAATAGATCATATATGTCTGATTTATTCAAAAAACCTTTCAGTGTCTTTTCTTTATTATTACAACTCTCTTAAGGCCATATTTAGGCAGTTAATTGTTTATGGGCTACCTGCCCTAGCACTTTTATCCATTGCCTGCCTACTTGTAATTCTAAGATCTAATAAATGGTTACATAGGAGTTTAAGATTTGTTTCTTACTCACTACTAGCTGCAACTATTATGACAAGCATCCTGCCACTAGGTCTTTTAATTTCAAAAAAATATCAGCAATTAAATGTAAGGCCTGTGTATTTTAGTAAAATGCTTGCTAGATATTTAAGGGCTAGTCTTAACATTTACCTTGTTGTTTCTTTAATACTTTTTATAGGGGCTCTACTTATAATCTGTGTGATCTACTATAAAAAGAAAAGCCTTATGAAGTCTATGTAAAACAAAGCCTACAAATTAACATGCAAATACAAATAAAAGAAGGACTATGCAATCGCATAGTCCTTCTCTTATAAGAAAGGAATATATTAAAAAGGAAAATTATATCTAATCTCTTTGTCTATGTTGTTTATTATAGCGTTCCTCAAACTTACTAACTGGAATAGGTTTGTCTATAATATATCCTTGAATTAAATCACATTCATAATCTCTTGCAAGTTCATATTGCACCTCAGTTTCAATACCCTCAAATACAATCTTATAGTCGATATCCTTAAGCATTCTAATAAGAGACTTTACAACTACCTTGCCCTTCTCTGTCTTTAGGGACTTGCTAGCAAACTTCTTATCAAGCTTAATTGTATCTGCTGGAATTGTAGCAATCTGATTTAAAGAAGAATAACCAGAGCCAAAATCATCTACGCTGACCTGGAAACCAAAATCTCTTAATTCATTTGTAGTCTTTAAAATCAAGTCACTATTTTCCAAAAAGCTAGATTCTAAAATCTCAAACTCAATATATTTTGGTGCTACATTAAACATTCTCTGTAAGTCCTTCATTCGCTTTACAAAGTCAGGTTTAACATATTCTTGTCTTGCTACATTTACTGAGATAGGCATAAGGTCTCTGCCCTCATCTTCCCATCTTCTAAGTATTGCAAAGGCTTTCTCTGTCATTAACTTATCAAGAGTACTTATAATACCTGTCTGTTCAAGAGTAGAAATATAATATCTTGGCTCCACTATATCTCCCTCTTCATCAATGATTCGAGAAAGTAATTCTGCACCCACTACCTTCTTATCCTTAAAAGAAAACTGTGGCTGTAAAAATGCAACGACTCTATCTTCTTGATGTGCCTTTCTAAATAAATTAGAGGCCTCCATCTCATTTTCTTTATTAATAAATTCATTAGGGTCATAAACCTTATAAGGAATATCTAGCTTACCCTTAATACTTGCCTTTGCCATCTTAGCTTTATCAAAGGCTTCTCTTAAATCTACATTAGTATCTGAGAAGAAATAAATTCCTGTATATACATGAATATAAATATCTGGGAACTTATTGTTCATTACCTTCTCAAATTCTTCATTCATCCAAACAATTCGCTTTAATTCATTATCAATATGAATATCCCCTAAATCTAAAACTGTTGCAAATTGTTCTGCATCTATTCTACAAGCACAAACGCTTCTTGGATTTCCCACTAAATAATATCTAGCCATATCATCAATGAAGACATCACCTGTTTGCTTGCTGTAAAACTTATTGATGTATTTAAAGTTGCTGACATCATTAATAATAATAGCGTATTGGCTAGCATATTTTGATATATGAGCTTTCGCTCTGTTTAAAAACTCATTAAAATCATATAACCCTGTTATTGAATCTACGCCCATATTTCACCCCAGAATACAAAATTGCTACTGCACGGTTTAATTGTTACTGAAATATCTAAAAATATTGTAACACGACAATTATACCAATGCAATAGCAAATTATTATAAAACTATATAAATAAACAAATAGTTCTTAGGCAAAAAGATGTCCATTTTTTTCTAAAAGAATTCCTAAAATTTTCTCTTTAAAAATTAGTTTAAAGAAAGGATATTCTGAACAGTAATACTCATTTCATTAACTTCACATACTGTGTCATGAACTACTGGTGCAGTTCTAATTTCTTCAATAGCCTGCGGAACCTTTACCTTACTAATCTTCTCTAATTCATCTACTAATTCGAAATCTGATAAAGCATCATACTTCTTATCAATAGCGTTCATTACTGATCTTGTGAACTTATATGGAGAAGCTGTTGAAGCAATAACAGACTTAGTTTCATCCCCTGTTTCCTTCTTATACTTCTCATAAACTGTTGCTGCAACTGCTGTATGAGTATCAATTACATATCCAGTTTCTTCATAAATCTTTTTAATAGTAGCTGCATCTTCATTCTCAGAAGCATAGTTACCATAGAAATCCTTAAGCTCATTCTTCATATCTTCAGTAATTGTATACTTACCAGTCTCTCTTAATTCCTTCATTAAGTTAGCATTCTTAGCTGCATCATTACCAGCGATTCTATAGATAAGTCTTTCAAGGTTACTTGAAATTAAGATATCCATAGATGGTGATGTTGTAAGAATGAAATCTCTATTCTTATCATATTCGCCTGTCTTAAAGAAGTCGAATAATACCTTGTTCTCATTAGAAGCACAAATAAGCTTATTAATTGGAAGACCCATGTTCTTAGCATAATAAGCTGCTAAAATGTTACCAAAGTTACCAGTTGGAACAACGGCATTAATCTTATCTCCAGCCTTAATTTCTCCATTAGCTAATAGCTGAGCGTAAGCATATACATAGTAAACGATCTGTGGAACTAATCTACCAATATTAATTGAGTTAGCTGATGAGAATTGGAAACCAGCTGCATCCATTCTTTTTTCTAATTCCTTATCTGCAAAAATCTTCTTAACACCAGTCTGTGCATCATCGAAGTTACCCTTAATAGCAACTACATATGTGTTGTTACCCTTTTGTGTAACCATCTGCTTTTCCTGAATTGGTGAAACACCATCCTTAGGATAGAATACAATAATCTTAGTACCTGGAACATCAGCAAAACCTGCAAGAGCAGCCTTACCTGTATCACCTGATGTAGCTGTAAGGATTACGATATCATTCTTAACATTGTTCTTCTTTGCTGCAGTTGTTAAAAGGTGAGGTAAGATTGAAAGGGCCATATCCTTAAATGCGATTGTCTTACCATGGAATAACTCAAGGAAATATGCGCCATCTGCCTTAACAAGTGGAGCCATCTTGTCTGTATCAAACTTAGAATCGTAAGCGCTGTTAATACAATGCTTTAACTCATCCTCAGTAAAATCATCTAATAATAACTTCATTACTTCGTAAGCAACTTCTCTGTAAGACATCTTAGAGAATTCTTCTAATGTCTTATCAATCTTTGGAAGAGAATCAGGAACAAATAAGCCACCATCTGCTGCTAATCCCTTTAAAATTGCCTCGGATGCTTTAACCTTAACTGAAGCATCTCTTGTGCTGCTGTATAAAATACTCATAACTACCTCCATTGTAGACCTCTTAGTCTACCATTTTCCTAAAGCTCTTATCTTTTTCCTTCCTTCATAAATCAAGATAAGTTAGGTAATATTATACAACATCTAATATAGTAATTACAACAAAAAGTTTTTCTGTGGTGCACATTTGTTTCTAGCTCATGGACATAATATATAAATATTTGATAACTTGTATTAAAAATGATACAATATTATTAATATATGACGTGACAATTAAAAAATGTAAAAATAATAGGAGGTCCTATGGCAACGGGAATTTATAAGGCTTTTAAGAAGGATAAAAGTCCCTACTACAGAGTGTCCATTACTTACAAAAATAAGCATATAAGTCTTGGTAGCTCTGAGGATTTAGAGACTGCAAAAGCCATCTATAAAGAAGCCACAAGAATTCTAAGATATCCAAAGAAATATTTTGTAAACCCAGATAAGAAAACATCTGGTTATAAGCTTATGCACATTTCTCTTGCAAAGTATATTAGTTTGGTGAATTTTAGAGATAATGGCATCTATATAAAAACCCCAATTTATCTAGCCAAGAACTCCTTTATTTATTTTTTATCTGAAAATGTAATTCTAACCTTTTCCATTGATGACCTATTTTACTATAGCAATCACACTATTCAGGCAAGAGGGGGCTACTATTTTGTAGCGGATTACGGCCTTCAAACTAGCATACTTTCAAGATATGGGGTTAAAGGGCATTCCATTAAAGGAAAAGACTACATTTTCAAAAATGGAGACGAACTAGACTTTAGATATGAAAATCTTCAGGTGATTAATAAATATAATGGGGTAAGTCAGTTTGAAAAAAATGGACGTATTTTTTATAAAACTAAGATTCATATTAATGGGGACTTTATTGTAGGTGTATATAATACTGAGGCGGAGGCTGCCCTTGCCTATAATAAGGCCGTTAGTTTATTAGAAAATAAATTGGATAAAAATTACAGTAAGAATTATATCGAGGGGCTTTCAAATGTAGAATACGCTGCGATTTATAATTCAATTCGTCTGAAAAAAAATTTTAGAGACTACGTTGAAAAACTGTAGTCTCTAAATTGAAATGAAATATCTAGTTTTCATTTCTCATTATGACTGCCTTGTCATAATCAATTAATTCTTCCTCTAGCTTATAGTTACTATAATAACCGTTGTTATTATAAAGCACTAGAGAATTGGAATTAGCGTTCTTTTGCTGTACTAGAGCTTCACTAGCTGCCTCTATACCAGCATTCGCTCCAGTAATGTCTGTTAGAACTTCTGAAGGATCAGATAATTCAAGCTCTGATTCAGATGATAAATAGATATATCCAAGTAAAACGCCCTTAGAATATCTTGTCTTCATCCCTTGGCTTGAATAAGTCTTGTAACCATCATACTGCTTAATTCCTGTAGAAAGACTATAGCTTTTATAACTAATTGAGTGATCATTGTTAGCCTCAGTTATAGTTACCTCGTCACCACTAACGCTTTCCACATATGCCACATGTCCGCTACCATAGTAAGACCATACAGCGATTGAGTTTGCTCTTGCTTCGTCACCGACTTCAAATTCGCCACTGTCTTTTGCGTAATAGTACCACTTTGCTGCATCCCACTTAAAAGGATAGAAGCATCCGTTTACTTCACAAGCTCTACCATAGGCATACCAAGTACACTGACCATAATAGCCTATCTGTGCAAATATATTGCCGGAATTATAGTATTCGGAATACAAATCCACTTCCTTAGTAGAAGCAAAACTTTTAACTGAAAGTAAACTAAAGATAAACACAAAAGCCATGAAGCCTGCAAGAGACTTTAAAAGTGTTTTCATTTTAAATTCTCCTAAATATTGAAAATTTGTGCCTAACTTATCAGATGCTTCCCATCATACTATAATTTTGTTACAAATGCAATACAAATATTACGAAATCTTTACTTTTCATTTATATAATTGATAAGTCCACCAGCGTTTATAAGCTTTTGCATAAACTCTGGGAAGGCCTGTCCTTCATAGGATTTACCTGTTGTCTTATCGAAGATAATACCTGTATTAAAGTCTACTTCAATGTCATCTCCTGCATTAATTTCCTTTGCAGCAGCTGGACACTCAATGATTGGTAAACCAATATTAATAGAATTTCTATAAAAAATTCTTGCAAAGGTTTCTGCAATAACACAAGATACACCTGCTGCCTTAATAGCTATTGGTGCATGTTCTCTTGAAGAACCACAACCAAAGTTTTTATTAGCCACAATAATATCTCCCTTTGAAACCTTTGAAACAAAGTCCTTATCAATATCTTCCATACAATGCTTAGCAAGCTCAGCTGGATCAGATGAGTTTAAGTATCTTGCTGGAATAATTACGTCTGTATCTACATTATCACCGAATTTAAAAACTTTTCCTTCTGCCTTCATATCACTGCCACTCCCTTTCTTATAATCCTAAATCACTTGGCTTGCTTATCTTACCTGTGATTGCTGAACTTGCAGCAACTGCAGGACTTGCAAGATAAATCTCTGAATCAATAGCACCCATACGTCCAACGAAGTTACGGTTTGTTGTTGAGACACATTTTTCACCAGATGCTAAAATTCCCATATAACCACCAAGACATGGGCCACAAGTTGGTGTAGATACAACTGCACCAGCCTTAATAAAGGTCTCAATTAAGCCTTCTTTAATAGCCTGCATGTAAATCTTTTGAGTAGCTGGAATAATAATAACTCTAATTCCCTTCTTAACATGTCTGCCTTCTAAAATCTTAGCAGCACATCTAAGGTCATCAATTCTACCATTAGTACATGAGCCAATTACAACCTGGTCAATTGCAATATCATCAAATGTACCAACTACGTGAGTATTCTCAGGAAGATGTGGGAAACTTACAGTTGACTCTAAGCTTGAAAGGTCAATATCAATAACCTCATCATACTCAGCATCAGGGTCTGCGCTATATTCCACAAAATCTCTCTTTGAATGCTCCTTCATATATGCTCTAGCTAAATCATCCACAGGGAAGATACCATTCTTTCCACCTGCTTCAATAGCCATATTAGCGATTGTAAATCTATCATCCATAGTTAAAGAAGAAACGCCTTCTCCGCTAAATTCCATAGATCTATAAAGAGCTCCATCAACACCAATCATACCAATGATATGTAAGATAACATCCTTACCTGATACCCAAGGCTTAAGCTTTCCTGTTAAGTTAAACTTAATTGCTGATGGCACCTTAAACCATGCCTTACCAGTTGCCATACCTGCTGCCATATCTGTTGAGCCAACACCTGTTGAAAAAGCACCTAGGGCTCCGTAAGTACATGTATGTGAATCTGCACCAATAATAACATCACCAGCAACTGTTAAACCTGATTCAGGAAGAAGTGCATGTTCAATACCCATCTCACCTACTTCGAAATAGTTTGTAATCTCATGTCTAGCTGCAAACTCGCGAACACATTTGCAATGTTCTGCTGACTTAATATCCTTATTAGGAACAAAGTGGTCAGGTACAAGTGCAATCTTATCCTTATTAAACACGCTCTTTAACTTCATCTTATCCATCTCATGAATAGCTACAGGAGATGTAATATCATTACCAAGAACTAAGTCAAGATCAGCTTCAATTAACTGTCCTGCCTTAACTTCAGGAAGTCCTGCATGAGCGGCAAGAATTTTTTGTGTCATAGTCATTCCCATAAAATCATTCCTCCAATTTTCTTTATCTAGGCTTAATCCTCATTAAGCTAAATAGAATCTAATTTCGAAAGCCACTACGAAATCCATATGTCAGACAATACCATAAATTTGTCTGACATGTATTGTCTTATTCTATCGTAAATAATAGAAAATATCAATATTATTCTCTTTAGCTTTAAGCCTTGCATAACTACCGGAAATTATTGGCATGCTAGGTGGAAGATGTCCAAAATCAGCATCCATAATTATTGGTAAATTATACTTCCCAACTATCCCCGTAACCGCACTATACTGGTCCAAATTCATAATTGGCTCATTATAATGCATTGGTCTACCTATGATAAAACCAGCGGCATTCTTAAACCAACCGGCATTATCCATTCTCCAAAGAGCCCTTCTTATATCAAATACATTTAAATCGCAGCTCTCCAAAAACCAGACGATCTTATCGTCCTTATATTTCTCAACAAATTCCTCTACCTTATCAAACTTAGTGCCAAGAATATTGGCAAGGCAGTCAAGGCAACCACCAATTAAACGTCCCTCAAACTCAAGGCCAGCCTCATTAGCTGCTACGTTCTCAAGGGTAGCGCCATCACTTACTAACTTATCACCCTTAAAGAGTTTAAGCTCCTTTTTCATAGTAAGGTTATATTCTGGTGCTGGATTAGTTTCTGTCTTTAAAGACTCTATTTCAAAGCTATCGTAAGAACTAATCTTTTTGAAAATGTATTGGCCCTCCTTTTCATAGTCTTTTCCTGTTAAGACCTCAAACGTATCCTCTAGGGCCTTGTGCCATTTTGGCATAGCAAAGCTTGCAGCACAGGGGCCATAAATACTTGCTGTATCCATTAGGATATTTGAAAGGAAGGTAAAATTAGTATTATCAGAATATCCTAGATAAAACTTAGGATCTGACCCTTTTAATAAGTCCCAATCTATAAAATCTAGGATTTCACACATAAGCTCACCACCACCACAAGAAATTAAAACATCATTATCCTTTGACTGATACATATCCATTAATTCCTTGGCGCAAAGTTCAGGTTTATTGCTTATTCCAATACCTTCTGCCTTATATACATTAGGGCCTAGGTCTAGCTTGTAGCCCATGTTTTTAAATTTATCCTGTGCCATTTTAAAGGCAGTAAAATAAGGCTCTGTTGCACATCCAAAGGATGGTGCAACAAAACCTATAGTCCCGTTATTTTTTAAAAATTGTGGATAGCGCATTATAAGTACCTCTTTACAGTATTAATTGCATTATTCTTAATTACTGGTGTGAAGTGTTCCTTAACATAAGAAACTCTCTCTTCACCTGCCCAGTCAAACTTACCATACTCAACTACAGTATTAAGTAACTGGATATATTTCTCCTTACTGCAACTACCTCTATTAATTACAAGATAGTATTTATCATCATTCTTCCATAAGCTGTTAGTAACGCGCCATGTCTTAACAGCCTTACTACACATCTCTTCAAATTCCTCTAAGCTATTAAATACAAATACCCCTACAAGGAATCTAGTATCATCCTTAGGCTTTCTTGTCTTCTTAGCCCTCTCTTCTGTAAGGGCATCTTCCTTACTTGCTGTTGTCTGATCTGGCTTTCCTATTTCACCCTCAAGCTTTTCTATCTTAGAAGCCTCATCTTCCTTTTCTTCTGAGTCATCTTCCATGTTCTTAAAGATTTCTGCAATCTTATCAAAACTCTTAAAGTCTGGGTTTTTTGCATCCGTTACGTTCTTGAAAACATTTTTTTGCAAATCCTTAGCAAAGGTCTGAGATAAATCAGAACCGGCCTGCTTAAGCATTGAGTTAAAATCTTCCTTACCTGTTGAAATTGTAAGTAAGATTGAGTGATCTGGCTGTGGTGCAAGCTGTAGTGACATAACTCCACCATCTAAATCAACACCAATACTTTCCTTAGCTTCTTCCATTACAGCATCAAGTAAGCCATGAATCTTAACTGTGTCATTTCTAAAAAAATCGTCTAGTGAGATGTTGTTATTCTCTAAATCTTCCTCTAACAATCTGCACTGAAACTTAGTATCATCAATTTTTCTAAACTCCATAAATATTCCTTCCTAACTTCCATTTATTACAAACCTATAAGCATGTCATTAACTTCCTCTAAAATCTTAGATGTAATTACATTCTTGTCTAATTTATCGCCCTTCTTGTTTATTCTAAAGGCACATCCTTCGATATCTAAAAATACATTAATGTCTAGCTTATTCAAACTAGCCTTTGCATTAATAGTTAAATAATCTAGCCTGTTTTCCTTATCAAGCTCCTTTATTTTATCATAAATTTCTCTTTCCATAAATACTTCATAAGCCGCGTCCCCATCAAGTAATCTCTTACTAGATAATTCAAGGCCTTCCCCGTCTCGCTCTATTAGCAAAGGAATTCCCTGGCCCATGCTTGGTATAAATCTTTTTCTATCGTAATTTAAATATTCAAAGCCTCTATACTTATCCTTGCTCATAACCTTTATGGCATACATTGGAAGTATAGCACAAGATACATTTCCTCTTGAAAGCTCTCTAAGGCAGCTATTAACTCCTTCAAAAACTTCTGTACTGCTTTCAGGAAATCTATCTTCAATCTGGATTAATCGCTCGCTGCTATCAGTGCAAATGCTTAATTTGTCTTCCTTCTGGCTTTGAAACCTCTTCTTTACAAGCACTGTCTCCTCAGATTCTCTAGGCATTACAGTAGCTAAACTTAAGCCTCTTTTTTTAAGAATCCTCTCTATTTTGTCGTTCTCACATTGATAGAGCTTGTCTAAGAAAATGGCTGCCATATCAATTTTATCGCCCTGTAGGGCATTTACTAAAAGCTCAAATTCCTCGCCTTTTTTACGAGTCACCGGCTTGATTCTAACAAGTTCAATATATTTATCCCTATTCACTCTTTGTAGCTTTTTAACTACCTGTTCTCCAAGTCTGATAGAAAGTGTACTTGCATACACTCCTACCCTAATGTAAGCAAAATCTCTCCTCATAATAAATCCCTCTTTTTCCCTACTCTTTTTCTTCTCTAATTTCTACTCTTTTACTTTTCTAACTTCTGCTCTTATATTTCTGTCTATATTTATATCATATCACTTGTGCTTAAAATATAAAAATGTTATTTTTATAATACACGATTTAAGGGGGAGGACTTATAAAATGCGACTTAAATTTTCTAAATTTTTTCTAAGCCTAATTCTTATAATAAGTGGCTTACTTATCTTTAATTCAAAGCCTTGCAAGGCAGAAGAAACAAATGCAGAATCCCAAACTGCTAGTTTCCTAAATTTCACACTTAATAAATCTTTGGCGGACACTTCTCTTGTGCGAGATGATTCCTACAAAAGTTCCGTAAAATATAGTGCTAACACTAGTGTTTCCATAGACTGTGAAGAGGACATGTATGGTCTTTATATAAAATGGTATCACAATCCACAAACTAGCTACACTATTAGCTATGGGGATGTGACACTAACTTGCGGTGAAGATGGATTTTTACATGAATATATTCCACTTGATATAGCTACAAAGTCACTAAATATCAACTTAACTGAAGATATGAGAATCTGTGAAATAGCAGTTCTATCTAAAGGTGATTTACCAGATAGCGTTCAAGTTTGGAATCCAACAGCTACTAGACCTGACATCCTTGTATTTTCAACACATGCAGATGATGAGATTCTCTTCCTTGGTGGAGTACTTGCCCTTTACGGTTCAAGAGATGACGTATCTGTTCAAGTTGCCTATATGTGTGACTTTTACAAGTCAGAACCTTATAGAGAGCACGAAGAATTAGATGGTTTGTGGGAACTTGGTCTTAATATCTATCCTGTAAAGGGAGATTTTTACGACTACTACTGTGGTGACTATGATGCTGCCCTTCAAAACTACGACTACGACAGTGTTTGCGCCTACACCACTGAATGCATCAGACGTTTCCAGCCACTAATTGTGGTAACACAGGATTTTAATGGAGAATACGGCCACGGCGCCCATATCCTTTTAGCAAATGCAGTGGCAGACTCAGTTAATAACTCAAACGATGCCAACTACCATCCGGAATCTGCTAGTGAATATGGCAGCTATGATGTTCCTAAGACCTATATTCATTTGTATGGTGAGAACACTATTACTCTTAATTTAAGGGAAGAACTTGAAACTCTTAATAATAGAACTGCCCTAGATGCCTTAAAAACTGCCTATACAAGACATGTTTCCCAGCAAGGCTGGTGGTTTTATGTGGATGATGAATATGAATATAGCCCTTCAAGATTTGGACTTTACAGAACTTTAGTGGGTACAGATACTGGCAATGATATTTTAGAAAATGTAAAGACCTATGAAACTATTGCCTACGAAGAGAAGGTAGCTGCAGACGAGGCGGCTATTAATAATGCAAATGAATACTCAAACTCTATTGTAGAAAGTGTTAAGAGCTTTAAAGAGGAATTAAAGGAATATAAAACTAGTCCTAGCATTTCAGTAAAGCAGTTAGTTGTTACATTAGTGGCTCTTATAATCATTTTACTTGTTATTATAGGACAGGCAAAAAGACATAAGAAAGAATATGATAGAAGAGTTTTAAAATATAAAAAAGAAAACGATATAAAATAAAAATAAGAATAAAACTAAGGACAAAACTAAGGGCAGGATTTTCATCCTGCCCTCTTTTCCTTGGTATTTTCAATTCTTCGGTATTTATATTTAAATTTTACCTTAGTAGCACATTTTAATACTTCTCAAACTTTTGAGTTGCTTCATCCAGTTTCCTTGTAACATCATTATTAGTATCCATTGCTACACTAATATCGTTGATTTCATATACAATATCCTGTGAATTTTCAGCAGATTGAGAAATTGCCTCTGAAGATTCCTGCACGGATCTTGTAATATTTTCAACCGAACTTGACATTTCATTCATAGCGCTATTTAAACTCTGTACCTGTCCATCAATTCCCTCTAGCATCTCATTAATGTAAATAGCTGTCTCTTCGTACTTCTCACCAATACCTACGTATTCATCGTAATCTGCAAGCACTGTCTTGTTAATAAAATCTAATACCTGCATAGCATTATCTGCAAGTGAATTAACTGCTGTTGTAACTTCATTACTGATATTTTGGATATTACCTGCTGTCTCTCTAGAATTATCAGCAAGAGTACTGATTTCTTCAGCAACTACAGCAAAGCCTCGTCCTGCTTCACCTGCTCTAGCAGCTTCAATAGACGCATTAAGGGCAAGTAAGTTAGTCTGACTAGCAATATCTAAAATTACATTTGTTAACTCGTTAATCTGTTTAACCTTTTCACTATCCTTAACTGACTGTTCAAGAACACCCGATAAGGTCTTCATCTTATTACCAGTATTATTCTTCTTTTGCTGAGCATCATTCTTAATTTTATTAGCTTCTGTCTGAATTTCTTTAGTCTTAGTTGCACCGTCTTCAACCTTTGTATTAATACTTTCTGTAGCAACATTTACATCAGAAAGACTATTATCAATCATTGAAGCTGTAGATGATACTGTTTCCATACTAGCTGATAACTCTTCAAGAGCAGCACTAGTATTAGTAATGTTATCTCTAGCAAGGGCAATCTGGCTAGTCATATTCCCTGAAGATGTCTTTAAAGATTCTGTGCCATTCTTAACTTCTCCAAGAATATCCTGAAGTGTAACAATAAATTCATTAAAGCCATCTTTAATATATACTAATTCAGAGCTTGTCTTAGTCTGAACTCTTGCAGTAAGATCACCTTTATTATTCTTAATATCCTGAATAATATTATTAATCTCATTACTTATTTCTTTAACTTTCTTACCAATCATATTATTATTAAAGATTAAGCAAAGAATAATTACAATAAGATAAACCATCATCATAATATTTATAATAGAAAAGGCAGAAGAAGCAGTTATATCAATAAATCCTTTCATCTCATCTGCAATCTTACCACTTTCTTCATTTAAAATTTCAAGCTGTTCTTTCATAGTTGCAAGTAATGTAGCAGCATCTCCATATACAACACCTTTAATAGTTGATTTATCTCCTGTCTTAGCAGCAGATACTACGCTTTCATATTCTTTTTTATAATCTGCATAAGCATCCTTTAGTACTTTCGTTGCTTCTTTAGCCGTTGCAACTGTTTCAGCTCTACCTTGATAACCATTAATTACAGTTTCCAAACCAGAAACTGCATCAGACATTTCTGTAAGGCAAGTATTCATTTCATCTATTTTAGAATCTACCTGAGATTGTCCACTATCATCCTTTAAAAATAAAAGAGTATCATACATTGCTGCAAGTGCAAATCCATCATTATCATGGATTCTCATATCAACCTCAAATACTCTTAAATCTGTTAACATAGACTCTAAATTCTCAGTTACATTTCTTGCTGCATTCGAAATTCGCTTAGTTTTAGCAACTACAGACGTAATAGTAAACACAAATACACATAAGAGTATTGCATAACTAATCAAACTCATACCAGTAACCGTCTTTAGAAAAGGAATTTTTGAATCCTTTCTCCCACTAACATTAGCCATAAGATATTTCCTCACTTTCATGTTCTTATTTAGTTTTCACGTTTCGTATATTGATAATTATATAATATTTCTTATAAAATATCAATATAGAATAAAAAAAGAGAAGGATTTCTCCTTCTCTTTAAAAGTACTAATTATAAGCCTTTTGGGCCTCTCTCTAAACCTGTTATACCAGTTCTTGCAATTTCAACAATTGTAAAGCCATCTAACAATTCTATGAATGCATTAATCTTACTTTGGCTACCTGTAAGTGAAACAATTACAGATTCCTTAGATACATCAACAATATTAGCTCTATAGATATCAGCTATTGTTGCAATTTCCTGTCTTTTTTCAGGGGATACTAAAACCTTAATTAAAACAAGTTCTCTACATACTGAATCATCTAGTGGTAAAACTGTGATCTTCTTTACATCTACTATCTTAGTCAACTGCTTTTCAATCTGCTCAAGCACATCATCATCACCAGTTGCAACAATAGTCATTCTTGAAATCTCGGGATTGAGAGTTTCTCCTACTGTTAAGCTATCAATATTGTATCCTCTACGGCTAAATAATCCAGCCACACGACTAAGTACACCTGCAGAGTTACCTACTAAAATAGAAATTACCGCTTTCCTCATAACGAACATCTCCTATTATTATAAATTTATAAATAATTGTAACAATCACAATAATTGTTGTCAATTACATGCTTATTTCTTGCAGTCATATTCCCCTGCAATATTAGTTAGTCCAAGGACTAACATTCGTAATGTGCAAATATCTGCATTACTCCATTTTCTTCTATTCTCGCCAAAGATATCAAACTGCATCATGGCAACACATTTTCCCTTATCATCTCTTACCCTAGCTTGAATAAAGGAGCAAATGTTATCATCTTTAAACTTGCTTGCTAATTCTGGATGAATCATATAAATAGCCGTTACATTATTAACCACATACATATCGTGCTCATCAAAATGTACACTATACTCAGGGCTGTTAATATAGCTTGCTTCATCTAAATCTTTAATATAGTGACCTGACGAATAAGCCCTCTTTAAGTCATCTCCTACAAAGACTCTAATTCCGTGTAAATTAAGCTTATCTCCTAGCTCCTTTATAATATCCACCATGCAACTTGGGCCTTCTTTACAGGCCTTCATAACAAGCTTTGTAGCTAATTCGTATTTATCAATTGGCTTTAAGAAGTCATTGCCTCTTGCCACCTTTATTGTGTCATTTTCTAGTAGATTGCCATGTTTTGCAGGATCATAAATAATAAATCTATCCTTGCCCTTATCCTTAGCAATATAAAGGCAGGCATCACTTATCTTAAATAATGTCTCAAAATCTGTGCCATCTACGCCATATCTTGAAATACCAATAGATGTTGAAAAAAGGTAATCAGGATTCTTTTCCTTTAACTCTAGTTTTAATCTAAGTCTCATGCTCTTTAACATGATTCGAAGTTCTTCTTCATCCTTAACATTATCAAGATATACTATAAATTCATCACCACCAATACGACCTACTAAGCCCTTGCCCTCTGCCATATAACTAAGGCGCTTTGCAAAATACTTAATAACCTCGTCTCCAAAATAGTGACCGTAATTATCATTGACCTGCTTAAAGTTATCAATATCTAAAACAAGCAAGTAAACATTTCTTCCCTGTCCTATCTTCTCTTCCTTTAGCTGGTTAAAATTTTCTATAATCTTATCTGTAACAGTTTTCTTATTAAGCAAGCCTGTGCCTGAATCTCTTCCTGCCTCTGGATTATCAGTCTGACTAATAATAAAGTTGTTGTTATTATTAGCTCTTTCCTGTGTTATAACTCCAAGCACTAAAGGTTCTTCTACAGATTCCTTTAAAGTCTGGCCCTTAATAGATAAATGCTCCATTCTAACTCCATTAGTCAAAATAGAGCAGTTAAGAGTAATACTGAAATTCTCCATTTCATTTTCAATACACTCACAAAGCATATTGAAATTCTTCATACTCTTCTCATCTATTTGTTTCTTCTCCACAACATACTTCTTCCATTCATCAAAATGTGTTCTAACAATAGGCTGAGCCTTGTGGTTATTATAATAATAAAGTGTAAAAATTCCTGTCTTTAGATTTAAATCAAAGAACTTATTAGGTAGTATATCCATAAAGCTTCTATATTTCTTTACAATATCGAAGTACTTTCTATATTTCTGACATACTAATATAACGTCTTGTAATCTAAAACAGCTAAGGGTGTCATCGCCAACTCTTCTAGTTTCTAACTTGATTAGATGGAGTAAACGAAAACCCCTATCTCTTATCTTACATCTTATAAAAATGTCTTTCTCTTCATTATCATGCTTAACAAATTCTAGAAAATTTGCCCTATCATCGTCATGAACTATCTTATCAAAGCTAAAGAATGAAAATTCTCCTATCATTCGATAAAATCTTTCATCTCCAGTAATGATATAATTCAATCCATCTAGAGTAAATTCTGCCTCTGCGACTACATTGTAATCACTTTTCTCTACAATATTCTCTTCCTCTGGTCTCATAATAAAACTCCCAACCAAAAATCCCTAATTTCCCCGAAGAACTAACTCGAGTTTATATTGCGGCAATTAAACTTAAATTTAGCTTCTTTTTCTAGTTTCTTGTTTAATCTTCCTCGTCTTTTACTTGAGTTACTAGCACCTTGTCAACCATCTTATTATTGACACTGTGTATTGTGAAATTGTAATTCCCGCATTTTGCACTAAAGCCTTCATCTTCCTTAGTAGGAATCTTACCAAGTTCAAGAATTAAAAAGCCGTTTAGTGTATCTACATCTTCACATAAAAACTCAATTTCAAGTTTGTCTTCTACATCCTCTAAGGTTGTCTGACCATCCATTATAAAGGAGCCATCTTCCTTAAGGACTATCTGTTCTTCTTCGTCGTCATATTCATCAAAAATATTACCAACGATTTCCTCTAGTATATCCTCCATTGTGATAATACCTGTTGTCTGGCCATACTCATCAACAACTATAGCCATGTGTGACTTCTTAGCTTTCATCTCTTTAAAAAGTGCGCTAATATTACGAGTCTCAGGGATACAATAAGCTTCAAACATTAAGTCATCTCCAAGTTCATGTAATGTCTTCCCCTTATTCTCTTCTAAGACATACGCTTTTAATAAATCTCTAATATGCAGAATACCAATTACATTATCTATATCTTCATCATAAACTGGATATCTTGAAAAATTTTCCTCCATAACAAAGTTGAAAGCTTGCTCCACTGTAAAGCTGCCATCAATTGCAACTATATTCTTTCTGTGGATCATTACATCTTCCGCTTCTTTTTCCCCAAATTCGAAGATGTTACCAATCATCTCAGCTTCGCTTTCCTTAATTACACCTTGTTCATGGCTTTCATTAACCATATCCATAATTTCTTCTGAAATATCTTCTTGTCTGTCTTTTCTAGTAATTTTTCTTAATAAACCCATCAAAAAACCTTCGTTTACATCCGAGGGGTGTACATCGTTCATATTCTCATATTCCTTTCATTGTGCTTAGCATATAGCTAAATTTTTATATATTATATATATAAACTAAAATATACCATACATTCCAATCCAATGTAAAGCAAACTCTAGCTATCTTTCCTTTAAGGCCTCGTCTACATATTTAATTATATCACCAGATAGCATCATTTCTTCAGATAAATATTTAGCTGCCATATCTCCTGCCACAGCGTGAATATTTACCCCTGTAATTGCAGCAAGTAGGGGGTCACTAAATTTATAAGAGAAAATGCCAGCAAGAACGCCTGTTAACACATCTCCTGAACCTGCTGTTGCCATGCCATCATTACCTGCCTGATTAATATAGGCTCTTTTAGCATCAGTTACTACAGTTTTTGCATCCTTTAGGCAACAAATCACATGATATTTGCTACTAAATTCCATAGCCACTCCAACAGGGTCAGCCTTAATGTCTTTAACAGCTATTCCTGTTAGTCTCTCCATCTCCTTTAAATGTGGAGTTAGGACTATTCTGCCCTCTAGCCTGTCAGCTGCTGCCCTTAAGCAATCAAATAAATTATCCCTAGCAATAATATTTAGGGCATCTGCATCAATTATTATTGGCTTATTAATTAGTTCTAGGGTGTCCTTGCAAAGCTTTGTTGCTGCCTCATTCATAGATAAACCTGGTCCTAAAACCACTATATCTGCAAAGTCTAGGGCAGCTTTTAAAGTATCTATAGGGCATTCATTTTCATAAACATCAATTAGGCACTCTGGAAGGCTTGTAAGTAGGGCTTCGCGATTAGAAAAATGTGTCAAAGCCTTTACCATACCAAGGCCCATTCTAGCCGCTGTCTTAGCAGAAAGAATAACCGCCCCGCCAATTCCACTAGAGCCTGCAATAATTGTGGCCTTGCCATAACTGCCCTTATTGCCAGCTTTCACTCTACTATCTAGTGTCTTTCTAATTTCCTCTGATTCAGAATCCCTATCTTTAAGGATATTTCCAAAGACCGCTTTGATATTGCCGATTGTCTGAAGACAGCTAAATTCGTTGATTGCCAGTGTGTGGGCATCTACTGCCGAAGTTTTGGCATCTTTCGGACTTTGAACTTCTTTTGCCCCACCAATTTCCTTTAGTTTCTGGCTATCATTAAGGCCAATAGGTGTAGAGACTATCTCTCCTGCATAACTTGGACCCTTGCCACAATAAAGGCCGATTTTCTCATAGCCAAAGCAAATGGTCTTATCTGCTTTTATGCAAGTCCCATAAATTTTGGAAGTTGAGGCATCAAGACCAGATGGAAGGTCAAGAGCTATGACATATGGCTTAGGCTCAGATAAAGAATTGATATAGTCAATTAATTCCTTATATTTGCCCTCAATATCTCTTTTTAAGCCCACTCCAAAGAGGCCATCAATAATGCAGTCATAATCCTTATTTAAGTTCTTGATTTCCTCTAAATCTTTATAGATTGTAAGGCCTAGGGCCTTTAACATTTCCTGCTGTGTCTCATTTTGCTTAGTAAATTTACTGCCAAGCAAAAGGATGTCTAAATTCGTGTAACCTGCCAAATAAAGCATTCTAGCTACTGCTAGGGCATCTGCCCCATTATTTCCTGCAGCGGCAGTAATAAAGAATTTATCCTTTTCCTTAAAGTCCTTTATTATTTCATTAAAGGCTGTTTTTGCTGCCTCTTCCATAAGCAAAAGAGAAGGGACCTTTAAAATATCTATCGTATATTTATCGATAGCTGCTGCCTGATTACTATCAATTAGTTCAATCTTCATTTTTCCTGTCTCCCATTATTTTAAAGTCGCCATTTAACTTATCTAGTTCGTTACTAAAGTCCGGGCCAAAGATATCGTGCATATAGGTATACATTTTCTCATTAGCCTCTTCCTTATCCTGTCTTATAACGATGTTCTTCTTTAACTTGATTCTTGTTTGATCTATTAGTTTAGACAAAAGCTCAATATCCTCTGCGTTGTTATTAAGCCTTTCATAGACCACCTTTAGCGTTTCCGCAATTAAGTGCTTGTTAGCATTGGCAAGCTCCTTTGGAAAATCTAAAGCCTCATCTTCAAGTTTAGCAATCTTATCCTTTGCCTCTTGAATTAGACGCTGATTTTGCTCCATCTTCTTTTTCTTGGCCTCACTATTATCATCATCCTCCATGGCCTCAACTACTTCCTGGATTAGCTGATTTTTAATCTTTTTGACCTCTTTTATATCATTGTGAGCTTGTCCTTGTTGCTTTAATAATTCATTGACTTCTTTTTCCCAGTATTTAATCTCGTCTGTTTTATATTTTGCAGGTATTAATTTGTACCATCTCTCATCTAAAGTAAGGATGGGAACTCCTGCAATTCCCTCTAAATCCTTGATCTTCTCATACGAAAAATTTGTCATTTATATCCCCCAAAAATAACTAAGATTATTTATATTTTAATTATCTTACATTCTAAAAAAGAAAACAAGAAAATTAATATAAAATAAAAAGAACCTAGATTATAGGTTTGGCTTTTAAAAGCCTATCCTAGCTCTAGGTTCTTAATAATTTCTCTTTAATTAATAGCTCTTAGTGTTTCTCTTGATTAGCTATTGCATAAGAAAGTCTCATTAAACTTTCTGATAAATGAACGTTCTCAACAATAACGTCCTTTGGAAGATTTAAATCTACTGGTGCAAAGTTCCAAATTGCCTTAATTCCCGCCTCAACAACGATATTAGCAACTTCCTTAGCAGCTACCTTAGGTAGTGTAAGAGCTACGATTTCAATATTGTTGTCCTTAATAAACTGGGCAATTCCCTCAGAGTTATAAACCTTAACTCCTGCAACTTCTTTTCCAGCAACTTCAGGGTTATTATCAAATAAGCCCTTGATTACAAATCCACGCTTAGAAAAGTCTGAATAATTACAAATAGCGCGACCAATATTACCAGCACCAACTACAATCATGTTATGTGGTTCGTCTACGCCTAAAATCTTACCAATCTTGTCATAAAGATACTTAACATTATAACCGTATCCCTGCTGGCCAAAGCCACCAAAATTATTAAGATCTTGTCGAATCTGAGAAGCTGTTACTTTCATCTTCTCACTTAATTCTTTAGAAGAAATGCGCTGTACATCATTCTCAACCAGCTCACCAAGATATCTATAATACCTTGGCAGTCTTCTAATAACAACCGCCGATATCTTCTTTTCTTCTTTCTCTTCCATATCCTTACTCCATTCTTACTTCTATATAAATCATCAAGTGCTAAACTTGCGATGTATTTGTGCTTCTTGCATTATATACTAATGTTAAAAAAATGTCAAAATACATTTATCACAATTTAACCGAGCACTCTTTTAGCAATATCTACAGACTCCTTAGCATCGGCTGCATAAAAATCTGCATCTATTTCTTTTGCATATTCTGGGGTCAGTACAGCACCACCTACCATGACCTTACAATCAAGATTATTTTCACGAATAAGCTGAATTGTTTCCTTCATAGAAACAAGAGTTGTAGTCATAAGCGCTGATAGGCCGCAAAGGTGAACATCATTATCTCTAATAGCGTTAACAACATCCTCGTATGGCACATCCTTACCTAAATCAATAACCTCATAGCCATAGTTTTCAAGTAATACCTTAACAATATTTTTTCCAATATCATGAACATCGCCTTTAACTGTGGCAATGACAATCTTTCCCTTTGAAACTGTCTCATCACTATCTTTATTAAGGGTTTCCTTAATTACATCAAAGGCCTCTGATGCTACTGAAGCTGCCATAATTAGCTGAGGTAGGAATAGAGTTCCTTTTTCAAATTCCACGCCAATCTCATCAAGGGCTGGAATTAAGGACTTATTTACAATGTCCATGGAATCCATCTTAGTTAGTAACTCTCTTGTTACTGCTGCACCTTCACTTTTAAGGCCCTTCTTTACAGCATAAGCTAAATCTGAAAGCTCGTAATTTCCTTTCTTTTCCTGAAGGTTAATATTAGTGTTTGCGCTTGGATTATTTCCTGCTGTCTTTGCTTCTGATACAGGAACTATCTTAGTTTGAGGCATATTTGCATAGGCTGCCACATAATCTACTGAGTTCTCATCAAAGCAAGCAAGTACCTTAAAGGCTCTAATTGCTCCCATCATCTCAGGAAGGTTTGGATTAATAATACATAAATCTAAACCTGCCTGAAGAGCCATGGTTAAGAAAATGTGATTAACTAATACACGATTTGGCAAACCAAAGGAAATATTAGAAACACCAAGAATTGTCTTAAGTCCTAGCTCATTCTTAACTGTTTGTAGGGCTTTAAGCGTTTCTCTTGCCCCTTCCTGTTCTGCTGAAACTGTTAAGGTAAGGCAATCAATGTAAATATCCTTCTTATCAATTCCAATGCTTGTGGCTCTATCTAAAATCTTTTTTGCAATCTTTACTCTATCCTCGCCCTTCTTTGGAATTCCATCTTCATCAAGAGCTAGACCAATTACTGCTGCACCGTATTTCTTACAGATTGGCAATATATTTTTTAAGGACTCCTCTTCACCATTAACAGAGTTTACTAGGGCTCTACCGTTGTAAACTCGAAGGGCAGCCTCTAAAACTAAAGGATCTGTGGAATCAATCTGGAGAGGCACATCAACCACTGACTGTAGGGCTTTAATTGTGTCCACCATCATCTCCACTTCATCAATACCTGGCACGCCTACATTTACATCTAAAATGTCAGCACCGGCGCTAGTTTGCTCTAGAGCCTGACCTAAAATGTAGTCCATATCTCTATCTTTAAGAGCCTGCTGGAACTTCTTCTTACCTGTAGGGTTAATTCGCTCACCTACGGCTCTTGGCTCATTTACAACGCAAGTCTTAGTGGCTGAACAAATAGCTGCAGGAACCTCAACAGGCTCTGCCTTAATGTTGCCATTTTCCTTAAACATCTTACTAAGTTCTTCTATAAATTCAGGATTAGTTCCGCAACAACCTCCATAAATCTTAATGCCATACTTTCTTAAATCCTTCATAAGAAGGGCAAAATCCTTGGCTGTGACATTATAAAGGTTTGTCTTTGGGTCTGGAAGGCCTGCATTAGGCTTTAAAACTAGCGGAGTGTTAGTCCATTTTCTAAGTTCCTTAATAACTGGCTCTAATTCCTTTGGACCAAGAGAGCAGTTAATTCCAAGGGCATCCACATCAAGGCCTGAAATTGTAAGGCCAAAAGCGGAAATGCTACAACCTGTAAAGGTACGTAAATTTTGTTCAAAAGTCATAGTTGTAAGAATTGGCAAATCTGAGTTTTCCCTTGCTGCAAGCACAGCTGCCTTAAGGTCAAGCAAATCTGTCATAGTCTCAAATACCACCAAATCTGCCCCTGCTGCAGCACCAGCCTTTACGCATCTAGCATACATGTCATAAGCTGCCTCAAAGGAAAGCACCCCTGTGGGCTCAAGTAGGATTCCAATTGGGCCTAAATCAAGGGCTACTAAACCCTCTGGCTTTACCTTATCTCTTGCCTTAATTGCAAGCTTAATACCTGCAGTTACAAGTTCTTCCACGGAATGGCCGCACTCCTCGAGCTTATATTCATTTCCACCAAATGTATTGGCATAGACAATATCTGAACCGGCCAAAAAATATTTTTCATGAATTGACTCTATTAATTCAGGATTAGTGATATTAAGCATTTCCGGTGTTTCCCCCACCTTCATGCCTGCTGCCTGAAGCATGGTTCCCATGGCGCCATCAAGTAGCACATAGTCCTTTTTTAAGAGTTCCTTAAACTTTTCCTTCTTAGTCATTTTTTTACTCCTCATTTATTACAATACACATTTACTTTATTACTTGTTTTAAGAATACCGCTTAATAGCAGTGATTTCCTGATTTTAAAATGTTACAATTTCCCATCAAATTGCAATCTGCGCAGTTTCTATTAGCCTTTTTAATTTCCTCTTTACTAAGGCCAATAATTGCGGTTACTGACTTTGTAGGAATCATCATGTGGGAATTCCCAACGGTTATTCCTATCTTTTTTGTGGCATCAAGAACCTTCACGAAATCTTTTTGATGACTTAGAGGCAAGTCGCCATAACCTATGCCAAATCTAAAGGTCATCTTATATTCCTTAAATTCTTCCCTAATAATATTCTCAACTTTATTACAAACCTGCTCAATGGCGGCGCTTGAAAATGCATCAAAAACCACTGATTTAGCCAGATTTGTGTGAGATAGAATTCTTATGTTTCTATCAATGCCCTCACCTATGGTAACTGCCATGGCTACAGCTTTTTCGCAGTTTGCAAGGTGATTTTTTATAGAATTACCCTTTAGGGTAAGGTTTGTATTTGAAAATGTAATGCCCTCGCTAGTTTCACTAAAGTCAAAGACTTTGTAGATATATCTAGGACTTGCTAGCTTTCTAACCTCTTCCTCGCACTCATCAATCATAGCAAGAAGTGTGTCGTCTATCTTGGTGTTACGATAACCAAGGTAGCGGAGGGCTTCGGATTTGTCGATTTTATCTAAGATTATGTTTTTCATAATAATTTCCTTTTTTACAATAGAGTGCAATCATAGATTGCGCACACATTGCAATTTTACTTTTTTCTATTTATAATCGTCAAGTAAATATAAACGATTATAAGAATTTTTTATTAGGATATTTTGGAGGTTTAGATGATACTTTCAGTGAACAATCTAAGCAAGTCTTTTGCTACAGATGTGATTATAAAGGACTGTACTTTTAATATAGAGGATCATGAAAAGGCTGCCATCATTGGTATTAATGGTGCTGGTAAATCTACTTTACTTAAGATGATCGTTGGCGAGGAGCCTCTTGATAGTGGTTTAGTTACTCTATCAAAGGGCAAGACACTTGCTTACCTTGCTCAGCAGCAGGAACTTAATTCGGGTAAAAGTATTTATGATGAATTGCTTGAGGTTAAGCAGTATGTCATTGATATGGAAACTGAGCTTCGTGACATTGAATCAAGAATGGGAAGCACTAAGGGCGAGGAACTTGACGCCCTACTTAATAAATATAACAGCTTAAATCAGAAGTTTGAAATGGCCAATGGTTATGCCTACAAGTCAGAAATCGTGGGTGTTTTAAAGGGTTTAGGTTTTAGTGAAGAAGACTTTAGTCTTAATGTAAATACTCTATCCGGTGGTCAAAAAACTAGAGTTGCCCTTGGTAAAATTCTTCTTTCAAGTCCAGATATTATCTTACTTGATGAGCCTACTAACCACTTGGATATGGAGTCTATTGCATGGCTTGAAAACTACTTACTTAACTACAACGGCGCTGTAGTTTTAGTTTCTCATGATAGATATTTCCTTGATAAGATTGTATCTAAGGTTATTGAGATAGACCAGGGAGTTGTGACTACATTTTCAGGAAACTATACAGATTACGCAGCAAAGAAGGCGGTCCTTCGTAACATGAAGTTAAAGGAATACCTAAATCAGCAGCGTGACATCAAGCATCAGGAGGCGGTTATTACTAAACTTAAGCAGTTTAACCGTGAGAAATCCATTAAGAGAGCGGAATCTCGTGAGAAAATGCTTGATAAAATCGAGGTTATAGAAAAACCCACAGAAATCGATGACAAGATGAAGATTAAGTTAGAGCCTCAGGTTATAAGCGGTAATGACGTACTTACAATTAAAGGTCTAACTAAGTCTTTTGATGACGTGACTTTATTTAAAAATTTAGATTTAGAAATTAAGAGAGGCGAGCGCGTGGCACTTATTGGTAACAACGGTACTGGTAAGACTACTATTCTTCGTCTTATAAATGGCCTTATACCGGCAGATTCAGGCACAATCATGCTTGGTTCAAAGGTAGAAATTGGTTATTACGATCAGGAACACCACGTCCTTAACCCTGATAAGACTTTATTTGAGGAAATTAGTGATGCTTATCCGGACCTTAATAACACTAAGATTCGTAACACCCTTGCTGCTTTCCTCTTTACAGGAGACGACGTATTTAAGTATATTCGTGACTTATCTGGTGGTGAGAGAGGACGAGTTTCCCTTGCAAAGCTTATGCTTTCAAATGCTAACCTACTTATTCTTGATGAACCTACTAACCATTTGGACATTGTATCTAAGGAGATTCTTGAAAATGCCCTAAATAGCTACACTGGAACAGTTCTCTACGTTTCTCATGATAGATATTTTATTAATACTACTGCTACAAGAATCGTGGAACTTACTAATAAAACTACCGTTAATTACATTGGTAATTACGATTATTACCTAGAAAAGAAGGACATTTTAACAGCTGCCGCAGTGGATGAGGCCTTAAAAAATGACCCTAGTCTTCTAGATAGCCCTAAACAAGCGACAGTTACTGCATCCACTAGTAATTCAAACACTAATTCTAAGGAAGAATGGAAACTTTCAAGAGAAGAGCAAAATCGTCTTAAAAAGGCTAAGAATGAACTCAAAAAAGTGGAGGCAAAAATCGAAGAATTAGAGGAAAAAATAAAAAAATTAGACGAAGAGTACGCAGATCCTAGCATTGCAAGTAACACTGGTAGATTGATGGAGATACATAAGGAGAAATCCAGTGTTGAAGCGGATTTGAACGACCTCTATGAAAAATGGGAAACTCTTTCTGAGAGTATATAATTCTCGATAAATCCCATAAAATCGGCATTTTTCAAGTTAAAAATGTTGACAAGATAAAAAAATCGTAGTATAAATGATTTATAATTATTAAAACTTAATAATCTTAAGGAGGAAATAGTTTTTATGAACAAGACAGAATTAGTTGCTGCTATCGCAGAAAAGGCTGAACTTTCAAAGAAGGATTCAGAGAAGGCTCTTAAGGCTTTTGTAGAAACAGTATCTGAAGAACTTAAGAAGGGTGAGAAGATCCAGTTAGTTGGTTTCGGTACTTTCGAAGTTGTTGAAAGAGCTGCTAGAACAGGTAAGAATCCTCAGACAGGTAAGTCTATTAAGATTCCTGCTTCTAAGGCACCTAAGTTCAAGGCTGGTAAGGGCTTAAAGGAAACAGTTAACGCTGGCAAGAAGAAGAAGTAATTCACCTTTTGCAGACACTAATTGTTTACGAACAATGTAAGGAAAAGACTACATTCATTGCGAATGTAGTCTTTTTTTTAATTTTATCCTACTTTTTAGTTTCCGTTTTCTTTCTAGAATTTATATTTAGTTTATACTCTTTCATACTTTCTTCAGCTCTTTGTCAAATCACGTTCACAAAATCACGATATTATATTTTCAGAGTTAAGGAAGAAGTTAATAACTCTCCCTAATACATTATCTTCTTATACATAACTTAACTCAAAATCTTTTTCATAAATTAACGACTAACCTTCCTCCCCCTACGAGGTTAGTCTAGCGGATTACATTTCCCTAATGTGTGATCCCCTCCCTCATTAAATTTTTTTATAAATGTAAAAAGTAGAACCCCGACGGGTTCTTCTTTTTTTGCCCTAAATTTGAAAAATCCCTGTATATATGTTAAATTAAGATGTATTGTATACAAAAATTCGAGGTGTAATATGGGTGTAGAAATTGAACGTAAATTTTTAGTCTCAGGAATTCCTGAGGATCTAACTAAATATAAGTGTCGACAGATTGAACAGGGCTATTTAAATACTAACCCCGTTGTTCGTGTACGACAGGATAATGATGAATTTTACCTAACCTACAAGGGCAAGGGTAAGATGAATAGAGAAGAATATAACCTTCCCTTAAATGAAGAAGCTTATAAGAATCTAATTAAGAAGGCTGACGGTAATATTATTACTAAGAAGCGCTATGAAATTCCTGATGGAAAGGGTTATACTATTGAGCTTGATATATTTGAGGGTAAATTTGACGGCGTAGTTTTAGCAGAAGTGGAATTCCCTAATTTAGAGGAATGCAACTCCTATACTGCTCCAGATTGGTTTATTAAAGACGTCACTAATGATAAGAACTATCATAACAGCCGCATGAGTGTTATGACAGAAGAAGATATTAAGGAATTAATTAATGTTAGTTTATAAGGGAGATTAAAATGGACTTATCACGAGAATCAATTCAAGAGACCATGCAAAGGTTTAAAAATGCAACACTTACGCTTATTAAATGGCTACTTTGTGCCAGCTTTAGCGGTATAACCATAGGTTTTATTGGATCGGTTTTCAACCTTCTTTTAGGAAAGGTCACTAATATTAGAATAGCAAATCCTAATCTTTTATTTTTGCTACCAATTGGTGGTTTAGTTATCATTTTCTTATATAGAATCGTTGGCGAGGGCGGAAATAAGGGTACAAACCTTGTTATTACTGCCATTCAGTCAAGTGAGGAGGTGCCTGCAAAGGTTGCTCCCCTAATTATTATTTCAACTTTAATCACTCACCTATTTGGTGGTTCTGCAGGTAGAGAGGGTGCTGCCCTTCAGGTCGGCGCTTCTCTTGGAAATTTCCTTGGAAAGGCTTTTAAATTTGATGATAAAGATAGACGTATCATGATTATGTGTGGCATGAGCGCATGTTTCTCGGCTCTTTTTGGTACACCTATTGCCGCTGCTATATTTTCCATGGAAGTTATTAGTGTAGGTATTATGTACTACGCAGCCCTTGTGCCATGCGTAGTTGCAGCACTTATTGCTCAAAAAATTGCCTCACTATTTAAGATTGCAGGTACTGCCTTTACAGTAGATGAGTTTGTTTCTTTTAATGCCTTAAACGGCACTAAATTCGTTATTTTAGCTATATGCTTTGCTCTAGCAAGTATTCTTTTATGCCTGTGCTTACACGGAGCTAATAAGCTTTATAGCAAATACATTCCAAACCAGTATATTCGTGTCTTTGTGGCAGGTTTACTTGTAATCGCCCTTAGATACATTTTCAATACAACTAGCTTTCTTGGCGCTGGCGCAGACGTTATTGCTAACAGCTTTGTAGATTCGGCCGCTTGGTACGTTTTCCTTTTGAAAATTCTTTTCACAGCCGTAACTCTTGGCGGTGGCTTTAAGGGTGGCGAAATCGTGCCTACTTTATTTGTTGGTGCTACTCTTGGTAGTTTCCTAGCTCCAATCTTTGGGCTTCCTGTGGCACTTTGCGCAGCTTGCGGCATGGTTTCAGTATTCTGTGGTGTAACTAACTGCCCTATTACATCTCTTATTCTTGCAATCGAGATGTTTGGTGCTGGTTCTATGAAGTATTGTATTCTTTGTATCGCCCTTAGCTACTTGCTTTCAGGCTATTACAGTCTTTATAGCACACAGAAGATTATGTATTCAAAGTATAAAACTGAGTTTGTAAACAAGAATACACACTAACTAATATAAATTATGTTGAATTAAATTATGTCGTATTAAGATGAACAAACTTCAGAAATCGAGGTTAAAATATGAGCATTTGGAGGGTTTTTGGAAAGAAAGCCAACTTTAATGAAATAGCTAATAAATATAGCATAGATCAGGTTACTGCTAGAATTATCAGGAATCGAAACATGATTAGTGACGAGGATTTTAACATGTATCTACGTCCTGATTTATCTAGATTACACGATCCATTTTCCATGAAGGATATAACTAAGGCTTGCGATATCCTTTTGGATAAAATTGATAATAAAAAATCTATTCGAATCATTGGCGACTACGATATCGACGGCATCTGCTCTATTACTATTCTTTATAAGGGTCTTAAAAGAGCGGGGGCGATCGTGGATTACGTAGTGCCTCATAGAATTCATGATGGTTACGGAATCAATGAGAGGCTTATTGATGAGGCTTACGAAGATGGCATTGACACCATCATTACTTGTGATAACGGTATTGCTGCCATCGAGCAGGTTAAGCACGCTAAAAGCCTTGGTATGACTATAATTATTACAGATCACCACGACATTCCTTTTGAGATGCAGGGTGAAGAGAAAATCTATACAATTCCTGAGGCGGATGCCTGCGTTAATCCAAAGCAGGCAGATTGTCCTTATCCCTTTAAGGGTTTGTGCGGCGCTGTGGTGGCATATAAGCTCATACAGGTGCTTTACGCTAAAATCAACGCAATAGATGAAGATAAATATAAAGCCCTTTATAGCCGTGATTTGGACGATTTCCTAGAGTTTGCTGCTATTGCCACTGTGGGAGATGTTATGGATTTGATTAACGAGAATAGAGTTATAGTTAAATACGGCCTTGCCCACATAGCAAATACACCAAATCTTGGCCTATCTGCCCTTATAGAGCTTTGCGAGCTAGATAAATCTCACATTAGTTCTTATCACATAGGCTTTGTTATTGGCCCTTGTCTTAACGCTTCCGGCCGCTTAGAGAGTGCAGAGCTTGCTATAAAAATGTTACTCTCCACAAGCGAAAACGAAGCTAAGGAACTTGCAAAAGAGCTTAAGGCTCTTAATGATGAACGTAAGGATTTAACTGATTCAGAAGCTTCTAAGGCCTTTGAGATGGTGGATAATACAAGTTTAAAGGACGATAAGGTTTTAGTCGTTTATCTTGAAAATTGCCACGAATCCATTGCAGGTATTATTGCCGGTAGAGTGCGTGAGCGCTACTATAAGCCATCTATCGTCATCACAAAGTCAGAAGACGGCTTAAAGGGTTCTGGCCGCTCAATTGAGGGCTATAACATGTTTGAAGAGATATCTAAGGTAAAGTCACTTCTTACTAAATTTGGTGGTCATCCAATGGCTGCAGGTCTTTCCTTAAAAGAGGAAAATCTAGAGGAATTTAGAGCTGCCTTAAATAGAGAACAGACACTAACTAAGGATGATTTAACTCCTAAGATTTGGATTGATGTTGCCATGCCTGTGGACTATGTAACTATGGAGCTTGTAAAGGAATTTGAGATTCTAGAGCCCTTTGGTAAAGGCAATGAAAAGCCTGTATTTGCAGACAGAAACCTAAAGGTAATTAGAGCTAATCTTATTGGTAAGAATAAAAATGTACTTAAGATGCAGCTTCAGTCTGCCTACGGAAAAATCATTGAAGCTATTAAATTTAAGGTGGAAGAAGATGAACTTCCTGCCATCGGAAGTGTTATTAAGATTATTTACTACCCGGATATCAATGAATTTAGAGGAAATAAGAGTTTACAGTTTATTGTAAATGAAATAGATTATTAATTTCGCATGTGTAATTAACAAATGCGTAAAGTAAGAAATTTAAAAGGCTTATGAAAATCTAAGATTTTCATAAGCCTTTATTTTATTTATATCTCATTGTTGTTTAATTTAACAAATTCACTATTTGATTAAACCTGAGCGCCGTCTTCAAAGACCTTCTTCTTGTCTTCTTTCTTAACTTCGTTAACAACGCCTCTCTTCTTACCACCCATGATATACCAAAGAGCTGATGTGATAAGAACAGATGAGAATGTACCAGCTAAGATACCAGCGATAAGTGGCATTGCGAATTCCTTAACTGATGAAACACCTAAAATTGCTAAGCAAACTAACATAATAAGTGTTGTAATTGTTGTATTTACTGTTCTTGTAAATGTATATGTAATTGATGAATTTACAAGCTCTGTAATATCTGTCTTTGAATTAGCTGTCTTTAATTGTTCTCTAATTCTATCAAAGATAATGATAGTACCGTTGATTGAGTAACCAACGATTGTAAGCATACAAGCAATAAATGTTGTACCTACTGTAATTCTTGTGAATGCATAGAATGCTAAAACCACTAATACATCATGAACTAAGGCAATAACAGCTGCAAGAGCAAACTTAAGATCCTTAAATCTGATGAAAATGTAAATTAACATAAATACTGTAGCAAGTACAACTGAAAGAATAGCATTTCTTCTCATTGTAGAACTTACTGAACCTGTAATTGAATTAGATTCAACTGTTGAACCATCTTTAATTGGGAAGCTAGCAACTACTGCTTCTTCCATAGCTTCTCTCTGTTCCTGAGTAAGAGCTGTTGTCTTGAAGGCAACTGCTGTAGAATCTTGAGTCTTTTGCTGCTGAACTTCTGTAACTCCTGTTGAATCCTTAATTACTGGAATAATATCTGACTCAATTGTTTCTGTGTCATATTCCTGTGCAAATTCAAATGTTGTTGTAGTACCACCAACGAACTCTAATGAGTAGTTGAAAGCACCATCGCCCATTCCTGAACGAACACCCATGCATACAAAGCCAGCAACGATTACTACTAAAGCAATGATGAAAGCCTTAATTCTAAAGCCTAAGAAGTTAACAGTCTTCTTATGAACTGTCTTACCATATAATACTGGGCTCTTGCATCCGAAGTTGTAAAGGAGCTTCATAATAATCTTAGTAATTACAAGTGATGTAAATACTGAAACGATATTAGAAATCATAAGTGTTGTAGCGAAGCCCTTAACTGAACCTGTACCAAAGATGTAAAGAACGATACCAGCAATTAATGTTGTAACGTTACCATCAATGATAGCTGAAGCAGCCTTGCTATAACCTGCAAGAATTGAGCTTTCAACACTCTTTCCTGCTGCGATTTCTTCTCTAATACGTGTATAAATAATTACGTTACCATCAACGGCCATACCAATACCTAAAATAATACCGGCAATACCTGGTAATGTAAGTGTTAAGTCATAAACACTTAATAAGAATAAAACTAATGTTGTATAGATTGAAAGTGTAAGTGTTGCAACAACACCTGGTAATCTATAGATTACAATCATGAAGATACAAAGTAAAACTAAACCGATTACTGCTGCTACCATACTTGACTTAATTGCACTTGCACCAAGCTGTGGGCTAACAATTGAAGATGAAACTTCTTCAAGAGTTACAGGAACTGAACCAACTCTAATATAAGTTGCTAAGTTTTCTGCTGCCTCATAGCTTTCAATACCATTAATTACTGCAGTTCCACCTGAAATTGCTGAATTTACTGTTGGAGCTGATACAACTTCGCCATCAAATAAGATGTAAATATAACTACCAACATTTTCAGAAGTTGCATTATAGAACTTATCAGCACCTTCATCTGTAAATGTTAACTGAACACCATAAGGTGTAGATGAATCTGTATCTGTTGTATCTGTGTATGCCTGAGCATTCTCAACATCATTACCTGTAAGTAATGTCTCATATTCACTACCCTGTGTAAATAATGAGTAGTTATCTGAGTCTAAGAATTCCAAAGAACCTGGAGTACCAAGTGCTGCAAGAATTTCATTTGCATCCTCTTCAGAGTTCTCACCTGTTGGAATTTCAACTGTTACTCTGTCATCGCCTTCACGATAAACATTAGATTCTGTAGAGTAGCTTTCTGCTCTCTGCTGTAACTTATAGATAGTATCTTCTACATCCTGAGTTGTATAATCCTCATCCTGTATCTCGTATGTGATACTAACACCACCAGCAAGGTCAAGACCTAGACTGATATCTTCTACGCTTCCGTAGCCTTTTCCGTTCATACCAAATATTGCTGTTAAAATTAAACCTACAAGCAATACTAGTACGATAGCACTGTAACATATCTTTTTAGCTAATCCGTATTTCATGTTACATTCTCTCCCTTCAACATAAATAATTTCTTATTACAAAAAATGTCCCAAATTCGCGGTGAAACATTTATAAGAAATAAAGTGAAATACGCTAAAGATTAAAATCTCTAGCCAAAATGGTGATGATTAATTGTTCTCATCTGCCATTGCTGCACGAATCATAATCGCGCACTCAACTCTCTTTCTTTCGAGTTCACATCCAACATCGTAAGCATCATTGATGTTACCGTGGAAGTTATATGAATTGGCAGCACAACCGCCACTGCAGTAGAATCTAGCGAAACAATTCTTACACTTTTCCTTAGTGTAAACGTTGCTAGCCTTAAACATCTTTCTAATTTCAGGCTTTGTAATACCTTCGTCAACGTTACCCATAATGAAATCTTCATTACCTACGAACTGATGACAAGGATATAAATCACCCCAAGGTGTTACTGCTAAATATTCACATCCTGAACCACATCCAGAAAGTCTCTTAGCTACACAAGGACCGCCCTGTAAATCGATCATGAAGTGGAAGAAGTTAAAGCCTTTTCCTGCCTTCTTTCTCTTAACGATCTCTGCAGCTAAAATATCATATTGTTCTTTAAGAGTATCAAGATCCTCTTCTCTAATTGCATAGTCATCTGTTGGCTGAGCAACTACTGGCTCAACAGAAATCTGCTCGAATCCTTCATCTGCAAAATGTAAAACGTCCTTTGCAAAGTCAAGATTGAAATGTGTAAATGTACCACGAATGTAGTAATTCATCTGATTTCTGCTTTCTGCAAGCTTCTTAAACTTAGGCATAATGATATCGTATGAGCTCCTTCCGCTTGAACGAACTGGTCTCATCATATCGTTGATTTCCTTACGTCCATCACAACTTAAAACGACATTACTCATTTCCTTATTAGCAAATTCCATAATCTCGTCGTTAAGTAAGATACCATTAGTTGTTAATGTAAATCTAAACTTCTTGTTGTTAGCCTCTTCAAGAGAACGACCGTAAGCAACAAGCTGCTTAACTACTTCAAAATTCATTGTAGGTTCGCCACCAAAAAAGTCAACCTCTAAGTTTTTTCTGCTGCCTGAGTTAGCAACTAAGAAATCAAGTGCTTTCTTACCAACTTCAAAGCTCATCATAGCTCTTCTACCATGATATTCACCTTCATCGGCGAAGCAATACTTACAACCTAAGTTACAATCATGTGCAATGTGAAGACAAAGTGCCTTTACAACTGTAGGTCTATCTACAAATGAGTCAATATATGGCTCATAAATATCCTCTGTAAATAACTGTCCTGCTTCCTTTAGTTCTGTTATTTCAGCATAGCATTCTTCTACGTCTTCCTTAGAATATTTGCCATCAAACTGACAGACTACTTCTTCTACTGTGTGTCCTTCATAAGCAGCTATAATATCGTATACCATATCATCAACCACATGAACAGAACCACTGTTAACATCTAATACGATGTTATATCCATTATTCTTATACTGATGTACCATTAATAAATTACCTCTTCTAACTTGTGCATCCTATTAATACACTTCCAAACTTACTTTTTCATTTTTATTAACCAAAAGAAATCCGCAAAAATAAGAGAGTGTCGAAATGCTTTAACACTCTCTTTCAAAAATAATTAATTATTCTTGTTCTCGCAGCTCTGATTTCCAACTGTACAAGATGTCTTGCAAGCTGACTGACATGATGTCTGGCATTCGCCACATCCACCGTTCTTCATTGTGTCCTTTAATACACGGTTAGTGATTGTCTTAATATGTTTCATGACAAAACCTCCTTTATAAAACTGACTACAATATTATAACATTTTCTTATTTTTTTTACAATAATTTCACTTAGTGACAAATTTATTTATAAATGCAAAAAAGAACCGGTGCAAAGCCGGTTCTTTACTGAATTCTTCACTTAATTGTTCTTTAATAAATCCACAAGTTTTGCAACTGTTTCTTCTAATGTACAATCTTTTTCTTCCACTGTTAAGTTTGCATACTTTTCGTATAACTTAGCTCTTGTGTTATACATATCCTCAAGAGTCTCGCCTTCATGAAGCACAACACCGCGCTCCTTAGCATTTTTAAGTCTTCTAAAAAGCTCTTCCTTTTCTAGTTTCAAATACACTATCAAAGAATTCTTATCTAGCTTCTCCATAGCATTGGCGCTATAAACTGCACTACCACCTGTGGCAATAACTGTGTTGTTAACTTCTATTGAAAGTATTGCATCTCCTTCACACTTTACAAAGCCATCAATTCCCTTCTCTTCTATGATTTCGCTTAGCTTCTTGCCCTCACGATTCTGAATAACTATATCTGCATCCACAAAATCCATACCAAGTATCTTAGCCACAATTACACCAATTGTACTCTTACCCGAAGTTGGCATACCAATCAAAGTAATATTATTAAATTCCATATCTTTTCCTTCTTCCTAAAGATTACTAGATTCTTTGTCTGTGTTTTGAAGGCATCGTAAGGTCCTCCTCAGTGCAACTTTACAATGCAACGAAGAATCTAGATATTTTCCTCGAGTTTTAATTTAGCATAAATTGTGGGAAAAGAATACTTTAAAATTTTCGGGGGTGTTATCTAAAATTGTTGATGTAAATCCCGAAAAAGATAATCCTTTTGTAAGCTTTTTTTGACATAGGGATTAAATCACCCGGACAGATTCCTATATTTCTAGACTCCTCGGGAAAAATCAAGACAATTCTATAGTCCAAAAAGATAATCCCTACACTTCCTCCGGAATAATCCTAAAGATCAAATCATGTTCCATAATAGCTTCTGCATGTCTTACAAAAAAGACTCTTCCTTTTTTCTTAGCTTTTATGACTTCTAGTTTTTCTGCAGTATAGGGACTTAGGATTTCTGCTATTTCTTCATTTTCAAGAACTAGATTTCCAGCCTTTGCAATAGGCCTAAAAAGACCTGCTGCCTTTGTTTGAATTGTAAGCATGTCATCTTCTTCAACAAAACTTGTCTTTGTGCCAAACTCACCTTCGTAATCTATAAAGCCTTTTTTAGCCATAAATCTTAAGATGGCCTCTAGGGCAATGTTTGCATTTTCCTCATCCAGACGCTCAGTGGCCTTGGTGTAAACCGAAAAGGCATCTGTTTCAAAAACCTGCCAATTATAGTTAAGTGTGGTGGTGTCGTAAGGCTTTGGCTTTCTTAAAACTAGATAAGGTAGGCCAAAAAGATAGCCATCATCAGGGTTTGTATAGCCTGTATTCATAAGGCGCACATGGGGCAAAAACTCCCCGGCAATGTAAAAGCTAGCCAGCTGAATTCCATACTGATAGCCTTTTAGCTCCCTAAAAATGCTGTCCGCAAGGCGCTGTGTAGTCTCGCCCTTATCATAGCCTGGAAACATTCTATTAATATCTGTGTTATCCACGGGCCAAAAACGTTTGCCCACATTCATGGAAAACTGGCTAGCAGAAGGGATTACTAAGATTCCGTAGTCCTTATTTAGCTTCCCTTCGGCCTCGATTTTTGTAAGGGACTTAACAAGCTTTGCACAGATATACATTTGCTGAAACTCGTCACCTCGCATGGCGCCCATAATGGCTAGGGTCTTTTTGTTACTACCAAATCTATAACCATAAACTGGAATTGCCTGCCTGTAGGGCATGGCGTTTACCTCAAATAATGTTTCTTGTGTCATTTTTTTACAAACCTCCTAGTACTCTTGCAATTAGGGAACCGTTGTAAACGATTGGATATTCCCTTAAAGTAAAGACCAAACCGCTTACCGGGCTTTTAACTTCCTCTTTTATAGTCCCATCAAGGGAATCCACAACAGCCCCTATGATTTCGCCTTTTCTAACCCTTCTACCGTGATTAATGTAAGCAATAAAAAGACCAGATTCATTGGCGTTTATAAATCCAACATGCCCGTCAGTACTAACTATTGGTGGTTTTATAGGTGCCTCATCGCCATCCCACATGTCCATTTTTTTCATAGTTGCCATAATGCCATCAATTAGCTGATCACCATAATCCTTAGTAATTCTCATGCCTACCCCCATCTCTACAACAAGAGTTGGAGTGCCTGCCTCATTCAGACTGTAGGCTAGGGTGCTCTCTAAAACTGTTGCCGACTGATGAATCCAAACAAAGTCCATATTCATATGTCTTGCAAGAGGTAGCAAGGTCTTAACCGAATTTTCATTTATTCTTATCTGAGGAATTTCCCTTAAGAAAATGTTACTAGCGTGGATGTCTATACATAAATCCGCTCCACAAATATCTTCATAAATCTTTTTTACCATGTAATCAAAGCCTGAAGAATGGGAGCTTCCCGGAAACATCCTGTTCATATCTAAATCATAACCTGGTAAACCTCTATAAATTGTGCTGATTCCCAGAGGATTATTAGCGGGGTAAATGTCAACAATGCCGTGAAGTTTAGATTTATTTTTTTCTAAAATCTTATTAAGCATAAAACTGACATATTGCCCCTCTAATTCATCTCCGTGGGTTCCTGTTACAATACATATCCTCTTTCCATTATCTCTAGCCTCTCCCTTAATTCGATTCTTTGGGATTACTAATTTTTCACCTACTGGCAATCCTAAACTAACTACATTACTAATCATCTATAAACTCCCTTTTTAGGCAAGCAAAGCTTCCTTTAATTTTGTCACCTCCATATAGACCGACTGTCTTTGAAGCACATCACCATTAAAGATGCCTGTTGTGCCTGTTTCGTAAATCATATAATCATAAACTGCCTTTGAAATAATCTTTGCGGCTTCATAATGATTTGAAGGTAGATTTAAATTTTTATGAAAATTTATTATCTCCGGACTAGCCTTAGTAAGCTCCGAGGGATAACGATAAGAAGGTAAAGGTTTTTCAAAAGACTTTTTAGAATCGTCTCGAATCACAGTTCCTATAACCTTATAAGTAAAGGAATCATGGCCTCTATCAATCCTTCCTGTATAAACTGTATTTCCAAAGCCATCCTTTAAATACTGTCCACCAGTTACAATAGGGGAATTTGTGTGCATTAAATCCAGCACTTTTTGTCCTTTTTCTTCAATCGGAAATGATCTCAGTAAAAAAGCATGATTAGTCACATCCCCTGAAAATTCCACCTTTGTTTGATAGCTAAATCTTAATGTCGTCATAAACATCCCTCCCTACAAAACTACAAGGTTTTCAACTGCCTTTAACAAATCCTCATCTGAAATATTTAGCTGATTTTCATTACCATATAAATAAATTCGTCCAAGGGACATAGCATTAGTCTGAAGGCCGGATTTATGCAGCCTGTTTAGCATTTTCTTCATCTCTTTTGATACATTTTCCAAATTATAACCAAGACGTAGATAAAGGCTTAACCTCTCAATGCTAATGCCTGTTTTAATAATATTTCTTACAAATTCCTCTTCAATAAAATCATCACAGCTTCCTCTAAAAGCCATAACATCATCCACAACCCATTGAAGCTCCACACCCGGTGCGCTGTCAGTCTTTCCAAGCTCTAGAGCATTTACAGCCATCTGAATGTAGGCTAGGGTTTTTGAACTTATGGTTTCTCTTAAAACCATGCCGTTAGCTAGCATCTCCTCTGCTGCATGTCTTAAGGAAAATACATTCTCCTTATCAAAGATATATTCCTGTATGAAAGCTTCTGGGCTCTCATAGTCTGCTGGGATACCCATTCTCTCGCAGTAGTCCTTATAATCGATGGCCGCTCCATCAATCATGCTGTCATACCAATACATCATGTACTGAGTTGTGGATAAGACGCGCTCGCAATAACGCCCAAGCCAATATAATCTATTAGTTTTAGTTAATGAGACATAATCCATGTATCCTTAAAACCTCCTCCCTGAGATGAGTTAACCACGAAGCTATCTGGGTTTCTTGAAAATCTAGTCAAACCGCTAGGCCAAAGCTTTGTCTTTCTGCCTGCTAAGACGAATGCTCTTAAATCCGCCTTTCTATCCACAGTCTCGCCACCTTCTACAATAGGCAAATCCTCGAAATCTATAACTTCCTGAGCTATGAATCTTCTAGGTTCCTTCTTTATTTTTTCAATGAATTCTTCTTTTCTTGCCTTAGTTAATTCTCTTGCAAATACAACGCCGTAGCCTCCAGCTTCTGCCACATCTTTAATTACAAGTTTGTCAAAATTTTCCAATGTGTAATTTAAGTCCTCCTTGTAAAATGGCAAATAAGTAGGAGCGTTATCAAGAATTGGCTCCTCATCAAGATAATATCTAATCATCTTTGGCACAAAATAATAAATACCCTTATCATCGGCAACCCCATTGCCTGGTGCATTTAAAATAGCCACATTTCCTGCCCTGTAGGCCATCATAATTCCCGGAATTCCAATTAAGGAATCACTTCTAAAAGTAAGTGGGTCTAAAAACTCATCACTTATTCTTCTATAAATGGCGCCAACCCTTACAGGGCCTTTGCTAGATTTGTAGTAAAGCGTATTATTTTCCACAAACAAATCATCAAATTCAGCCAACACTGCCCCCGATTTTTCGGCCAAAAAGGAATGCTCAAAATAAGCTGCATTAAACCTTCCCGGTGTGTAAATAACGTTAATTCCGCCTTTATTTACGTTATCAAAAGTCTCCTTTAAAAGCTGTCCATAATTTCTGTTATCCACCACTTCGTTGTTTCTGAAAGTATCTGGTGAACATTTTCTACAAAGGCTCCTAGCAATTAGGGGATATGAGGCTCCTGAGGGAATTCGAAGGTTGTCCTCTAGGATGTACCATTTTCCATCTTTTCCTAAAACTAAGTCGATACCTGAAATATGACTGTGAATCTTCTTTTCTGGTGAGAAATTCTCGCATGCCGATAAATAACCTGGCGACCTATAGATAAACTCCTCTGGTATAATTTTGTCCACTAGAATTTTCTTATTATTGTAAATGTCATTAAGAAATGCATTTAGCGCAGTCACTCTCTGAATTAGCCCCTTTTCAAGTTTTTCGTAGTCTGGGGCTGTTATTTTTCTTGGAATAGGATCAAATGGAAAAAGGCGTTCCAAAAACTCCCCGTCCTTATAAATGCCAAACTTAACACCATATCTTGCCATCTGGTTATTAATCTGGCTCTTGTGATTTAACAATCTCTCCATACCATTCCTCCTATCCTTAAACAAAAAAGCCCAGACCTCTATCTTGGTCTGGACTCCTTCGTCTTTATTAAATCAAATATGAAATTTGATAACAAAAAAGGCGCATCGATATTGAATCGAAACGCCGTTGTTTGTTAAGGAAAGTATACGATATAGAATTTGATTGTGTCAATGATTTTTTAACTAGTGTAGTGAGTTGTTTTGGGTCTTCGTGTGAAATAAAGTGCAAAGGCGCTTCGCTGTTTGCTAAGTGTTGTCCTGATGTTTGAAACTAACGGCGGGTTGGGGCTGCCGGGAAGTGTGGGACTAACGGTTGGTTGAAGCGGCCGGGATGCACTAAGAAGCTTCCTGGTCGCTTCTTTTTTTGAATTGTTGACCCAGCACAATTATTTTCTTCTGTTGAGTCAATGATTTCCTGGAATCGCACTTCTAGTTTTAATCCTAATAGGGATATTTTTTCCCGTTAGTCCTAAACCCTAATTTTAAAGCAACTTTTAACTTACTTTTATAATCCTTATGGAAGATTTTTTCGGGATTAGGTCAAGATTTCAAAAATGGCTCTTTTTAAAAGTGGAAATTGTAGGACTAAATCGATTTTTTTGCACTATAGGGATTAAATTCCCAACTTGCTTTATCACTTCCTACAGTTTGACTAAAATTATTGATGTAAAATAAAAAAAGCCATAATCCCTAAACAAGCTTTTTGCTCTATAAGGATTACAGCCAAAACTATATACTGACCTTTTTTTACATTTATCAACTTTTCTTTAGTAAATGTTTGTAACTGCTGTCAATGGCAAAGGCTCCAATAGGCGCAGTTATTACAATTGCAAGAACTGCCACTGTTAAAACTGTATCGCCGCAAGCAAAGCCAAGTGCAAGTGGCATACCACCAATGGCCGCCTGAACTGTAGCTTTTGGAGTGTAGGCCATCATTGTAAAGAGTCTTTCCTTCTTGTTTAATTTTGAAAAAATGAGACATAAGAAGACTCCAAGCATTCTAAAGATTAAGGCTGCAAATATCAAGATTACTGCCTTAACTCCCACCTTTGTGATGTAGTCGATGTTGATTGCTGCACCCACTAATACAAAAAGTAGAACCTCTGCTGCCACCCACAACTTTTCATATTTCTTTGAAAGTCTAGCAGCCACTTCTTTTCTGTTTTTTTGAAGGCCAACAACTATAAACATAATAGCTATTAGTGCTGAAAATGTAATGTTAGTCTTTAAGCTATCTTCTAAAACCACAAGTAAGAAAGAGATGCAAAGAATAATGATTACTTTGCTAGTATCTCTTATGTGGATTTTTTTGAAATAAATGGACATTAAAAGTCCGATTAAAAGTCCAATTGCAATTCCTAAAAGGATAGAGATAGGTATATTTACAAAACTAATAACTGATACCCCTTCGCCCTGCATCATATTAACAAATGTAGTAAATAACACAATTACATAGACATCATCAACAGAGGCGCCCGCTAGAATTAACTGTGGTACACCTTCCTTAACCCCATAGCCTTCATCCATAAGTTTTACCATTCTAGGAACCACTACAGCAGGAGAAACCGCTGCAAGTACTGCACCTGTAATGGCAGCTTCTAGTAGACTAAGCCCTAAGAGCTTTGGTCCAAAAATTAAAATGCCAAAAAGCTCGCAAGTTGCTGGTAGAAAGCACATTAAAATCGCAGGTCTACCAATCTTTTTAAGGCCTGAAATATCAAGGCCTAGGCCTGCTCTTGTAAGAATAATGATTAGGGCAATTTTTCTTAACTCAGATGAAATGTTAAGAATACTTGGATCAATTAAGTCTAATACGAAAGGTCCAAGCACAATGCCTGTAATTAGCATGCCTATTAGGCTTGGCAAATGTAACTTCTTACATATGAAGCCTAGACACATTCCCATAATGAAAATTAAAGAAATACTTAATAACATAAATTCCTCCTATATACGCAAAAAAGCCGACAGCCTCTGCGTAAAATTTAATCGCAGAAGTCATCAGCTTGTAATAGCGGTTTAAGTAAAAATACTTAGGGAGAACTTCATTCCCTTATTAAAAGGATAATAACACAATAAGGCTTAACCTGTAAAGGAGGAGATATGTGTGTGGATAAAGACAGTGATTTCAGCAAGGTACAAACCTTTCTAGAACACGCTTGCGCTAAACTAATTGCCTAGCTGTACAAAGAAAGTTTCCCCACCTACTTTATCCCCCAGTGGTTATAAACCAGGCACTTATACTTGGAATGTGATATAGATTCACTATTCTTTCTTTATCTTCTACTAACAGTTTGCACTTATAAACCAGATTTCTATTAGAGACGTAAACTCCATCTGCAAAGGTTCTTGCGCCTTGCCCTGACAAGTCAATATAACCTGTTACTTTACACTCGTACTGTTCACCATCTTCACCACGAATGCGCAATTTCAAGGGAATAATTGAACCATCTATATTATTTTGTAATATTACATCTACAGGCTTTCTTTTATACATATATTCCACCTTCTAAAATATAATTTAAAAAACACCAATTAGAACACCTGTTCTATTTTAATTATAACAAGCCTGCTTTTAAATTTCAATAGCTAATCGAACAAATATACGAACGATTTAAAAAAGCGAAATGTATTGCCACATAAAAAGCACAAGAATTTCTAAATCAGCTAGTCACTGACTAAAATCCTTGTGCTATTAAACTAGATAATTATTAACTAAAGTTCAATTACCTCTAAATCCTCTGGAACGTAAACATTTCCACTAAAGTATTCCTTTGCTTCTTTAGTGTAGAGTTCCTTTCTATTATCAAGATTCTTTTCTTCGGTATGATATAGCAATACATTTTCAACAGAAAGCTTGGTTGCTAACTCACAAGCATCCTTTACCGTTGAATGATGCTTCTCATATGGCTTAAAAATGTCTGCCTGCGAATATAAACAAAAAGCCTCATGCAATAGCCACTTAGCGCCTTTTGCATAGGCTTCTCTTTCCTCATTTAAAGGTTCGTCACCACAGCAAGTAAATTTCTTGCCATCTTCCATTTCAAGACAAAAGCCAAACTGCTTTGCCTTAGTGGATAAAATGTCAAAGAAAGTCACATTATGTCCGATTATTTCAAAACTATCTCCATCCTTAACTTCAACAAAATGCAATCTCTTATCAATAAAAGCTGTATCTTTTTTCTGAATAAGCTTTTCTGCCATATCGCTAAGTAAATCTAGCACTTCCCTATGAGAATAAATATAGGCATCTCCTTCGTACTGACCCTGTCTCATGTGCTGGCAGATCATTCTAGTCATCCAAAGGGCACCAAGAAGATGGTCAATATGCTTATGCGTTAAGAAAATGTGACGTATATTTTTCCAATCATATCCGGCCCTTTCAATCTGGCTAAGCACCTGATTTCCACCGCCGGCATCCACCATGAAAAGTTCCCCTTTATCTTCTAATATGTAGCAAGTATTATAGCAATGAGTTACTAGTGCGCTGCCTGTTCCAAGCATTGTTAATTTCATAATTCTTCTCCTAATCTGTGCATTTTCTTTATGAAAATGTATCTTAAAATTTACTGTAAAACATACAATCGCAACTAATATATCAAAAAGTATTATTCTTTTCCATAAATACTATACCCATTCTTGTCACGTTTCTTAACATAATAAAGCGCCTTATCCGCTGCTTTATAAAGTTCCTCATAGCTATTGCCATCTTTAGGATAGACCGAAACGCCTATACTTACAGACATTTTCACCTTCTTATCTTCCTCTTCAATGGTCCAATTAAACAAATCAACAAGTTCTAACGCCTTCTTTTCAATATTCTCTTTATTTGTAAGAGTTGGTGAAAAGACCATAAACTCATCTCCACCAAGGCGTCCTACAATGTCGCCGGCTCTAAAGGCTTTAGAGAGCTCATTAGCAAATTTCTTTAAAAACTCATCTCCTTTAGTGTGGCCAAAAGTATCATTAATCATCTTAAAATTATCAATATCAAATATAAACATAGAACCACCAATATTATTACTATTTGTGCCACTTATAAAGGTTTTAATATTAGTTTGCAAACCCTTTACATTTGATATTTGTGTTAAAAAATCGGTATATATATTATTTTTTAAAACCGCCTTTTCCTTTTTAAAACGATAGAAGTTCATAATTGTAAGCACCATAATCATAGTAACTACATAAATAACAGCGCCTCTAAATATCCTTATAAATTTTCCCGACAAGGTATACTTAGAATTCTTTACCACTAAATACATGCCCAAATCCGGCACATAGCTTTTAATAATATAGCCATTCCTCGTATACATATGCTCTTCTTTATTCACAATATCAGTTTCATATCTATACTTATAGTGTTCCACAAAATTAACGCTATTAATATCTAGAGTTACATTTCCCTCTGTATCCGTTAGATAGACTTCCACATCATATTCCTGATAGCAATAATTCATAAAATCCGTTAAATCAGATAAATAGATTGCACAACTAAGCACCGCTCTTAACTCGCCATTGACTTCCATTTTCCTATCAATAAAGATTACGTACTCCTCAGGATTTAACTCATCATAAGTTAAATCTGCTCCATATTCTAAACCAGACTCAATAAAGTTATCATACCAAACATCGTATTCATCATTTTTTGAATCTACAACCTTGCCTACGCCAGAAGGAGTGTAATACTTATTAGTATCACAAGAAATTAAATACATTGCTTCCCAGTTATAAACATTACGTATATTTTCAAGGTACTGCGCCATAACTACTTCAAACTCATCCTCAGGCATTTCATCTTCTTTATCTAAAATGCTTTGCAATAGACAGTCATTGCTCATTACTTTAGTGTAATTAATAGGATAAGTTAAAATGGCATTTACATTTCCATAAATTCCATCAAATAATGCATTTGTGGTGTTCGCCACGTCTTTTCTCATAATTGATTTAATACAGGAGTAAGACAAAATAAACGCAAAAATAGCCCCTACAATTATAATAATAATATTTGTAATTAATAACTTATTGCTTTTTATAAAATTATTCACTCTATTCATCGGATAATCCTCTGTCCCCTAAATCCAGAAATCTCATTGCCAACAAAAATATATCTTTAGTAATTATATCACATAAATACATAAATCTCTAGATTAATTACAATTTTTTACGCATTATCCTATTTTAAATAATTAAATATCTTATTTATGAAAATATTACTCTACCACCACTGCATACTGTCCTCTTGTATTATAAGCATATCTTGTAGAATCTACAGAATAGGCCTGAATGCCTTCTTTCATTGGATCTGCAAAATAGCAAACGCCTGCATCTAAGTCATAACCCATTAAAACTAATGTATGAGAACCTACTCTCATATTCTCTAAGGCCCAAAAAACTACGGGTTGTCCATTTTTTACATATGTCAATACATTTTCAAAACTCGTACCTGAAATATCAACAGCTGTGTAATTTAACCCATGAGCAGCAATTGCCTGATTCATTGCTGTTGCAATTGGCGCCGCAGCCACCCAATGTAAATCGCTACCATCGGGCTTATCGTAAGGTGTTCCGCCGCAAAAGCCCTGATTAGGGTCATCTGAATAAGGCAAATATTTATCCACCAATTCAGTCTTTGACATATTAGCACCGTAATAATTTAGCACAATTGTCGCCGAAACCGCCTCGCAGCCTGTAGGAAGCTCAGGATTTTGTAAAATGTTATTCACATCTAAATATACCCTTCTTGTTTCCTGACTTTCACTCTCACTTGTATGCTCTTGTGTCTGTTCCTCAGAAATCTCCTGGCAATCTAGGCTTGTTGCTTCTTCTATTACAATTCCAATTTCATTATCTCTACCCTTAAGCTTCCAATATGCAAAGGCTACTATAACAAGTATCATCGCTGAAATAAGGGCGAATATTCCTAATTTCTTTTTCATAAAAAATTATCCTTCAAAAATAAGTTTCAGTTTATTATAGCATAATTTAGATTTTGGATAAATTAAGAATGAATGCGGAAGACGGGGTGAGGAGGATTAAGAAAAAGGTCCGGTGGACCTTTTTCCCTCCGAACCGACCGACGAAGCCCGTAAGGGCGAGAAGGCGCTCAAGATCCGGGGGACCTTGGCTTAGCGCCGACCGTAGTGAAACGAAGACCCGCTGAACTCTGGGTTCAAGGGACTCCTCGGCCTTACTAAAAAAGGAACCACGGCTTCATGCCGTAGTTCTTTTTTTACTAATGCGGAAGATGGGACTTGAACCCACACGTGTTACCACACAAGAATCTGAATCTTGCTTGTCTGCCATTCCAACACTTCCGCTCACTTAAACTATTTTAAATCAGCAAAAATTTACTGTCAATAATTGAACAGCGTATAAACAATATCAAAACAAAAAAGACATTCCGTTTTAGCCATGCCAAAACAAAATGTCGTTTTTTTCAAATGCAATACATTTTCCTAATTATAAGCTCACCTTATTAGCTCTAATTCTTGCCATAGTATCTAAATTACCATTCTTAATTAAATAGTCTAGACCATCAATGATTTCTTCCTTTCTATTAAGGAAATTAGCACCTGATAAGTTAATTGACGAAGTATGATGTGTAATAAAATTACAATTAATATTCAAATTTTCTACAAATAATTTTAACTCTTCCATCATCTCTTTTTCTGATAAAGGATCAAACTCACCTCTTTTAGCTTCTTCAAGAAGAGGTGTGTCAGGAAAAAGAACTAGTCCACCTGTACCAACACAAATTGGATTACATTGACTAAAAATTTTGGCTGAATTAATTGCGTGTTGCTTACTATGTTCTCTGCCAGCAACACCATTAAAAAAAGTCATCCAATAGGCGATTCCAGCTTCATCAAGCTTATGACATTGTTCTAATATATCCGCCGATGTGTAACCCTTATTAATACGTTCAAGTGTCCAATCATCGCCACTTTCAACACCAAGAGAAATTTCACGAAGTCCAAGTTCCTTTAGCACTTTTAGCTCCTCAACCGACTTATTTCTTATATCTGTCACTCTAGAAACAGTATAGATATATTCCATCTTAGGAAGATAGTGATTTATCATTTCCAAAATATTCTTTAATTTATTAAAAGAAAGTGCAAGAGGATTAGCAGATAAAAGCTGAATTGTTCTTGCATCTGGTGTATCCGCTGCCAACTCTTTTAAATCCTCTTCCACCCAATCAAGGGGAGAAACCCTAAAATCCACGTCTTTATACATGGTACAAAACTTGCAGTTATTATGAGTACAACCCTGAGTAATCTCTAAAAGTGGCCATGTTGGCCAATATGGGCTTCTATAAACAGTTCCTGTAAAATGCATAAAATTTACCTCCTAAATTCAAATTAGATTCATTCTTTACAATCCCATATTAAGCTTTCCTATTGATTATTCACACTGACAAAACTATAATTATGTTATAAAATCTTACGCTTCTATAATTATGTAAGATTTTTTGTATGGAAGCATTTTCGTATTTTGTAAAAAAGCGACACATTTTCATAATAAAGAAAGGGGACACTATGGCTGATAGAACCAAGCTTTGGATTGCAAATGTAATGAAAGAACTGATGACTAAAAAAAGTCTTGATAAAATTCGCGTTTCAGAAATCTGTAAAAAGGCGGAAATAAAGCGACCAACCTTCTACTATCACTTTCAGGATAAGTACGATTGCGTCGCTTGGATTTTTATATATTCGGCCGAAAAAACTGATATTACCAATATTGATTCTGCCACAAAGTCCATGGAGGATATGAAAAAGGATTTTATTTTTTACAAAAGAGCCTTAGAAGATAACTCCCAGAATCCACTTTGGCAGTATATGAAAGAGTATTTTGTAAAAATGTATTCAAAAATCCTTATGGAAAAAAAGGACATAAAACTACTTGATAAGCAGACTGAATTTAGCATCAAACTATACTGTTATGGTTGTGCCGGTATGACTCGAGAGTGGCTGCTTTTCGATAATATCACTCCTGCAAGAACCGTTGTGGAGATGATGTTTCACTCTATGCCAGAGGAACTAAAGTCCCTTACTAATCTTTAACTTGATATATCAATAAATAATCTGTTATAAATCGTTATATCAATAATTGACATCTCGTCTTTATTAGTATTTTGGCCACTTTTTTTCAAAAAATGTGTTGACAATAAATCCTACCGGTGTTAATATATACAAGTCGTTGGCATACAGCAGACAACAAAAACTTAAGCAGACGTGGCGGAATTGGCATACGCGCTAGACTAAGGATCTAGTCCATATTGCTTGGGTGCGGGTTCAAGTCCCGCCGTCTGCACTAGCTAAAGCATCAGGTTTTACCTGATGCTTTTTTGTTTTATAAATTCTTTAAAGCTGGCTTAATTAAGCTATTTCCAATATTTCCCGAAGAAAATAATCTTTACATTTTCAAAAAATTCTTTTATTGTTTTACTAATAGCTTTCAAAAAGCACTATTAGGAGGATTTGATTTATGGACTCTTTTGTATTTAGCTTAAACTCTACTATTCCCATCTTCTTAGTCATGATTATCGGTTATGTCATAAGAAGGCTTGGCATCGTTGATGAGCATTTCGCAACCGTGGCAAATCGCTACGTTTTCAAAGTTTCACTACCTGTTTTATTATTTAGAGATTTATCAACCGCAGATTTTAAGGCAGATTTTGATTTAAAATTCGTTCTCTTTTGCTTTATCGTAACATTTCTTATGTTTTCTCTAACTTGGTTATTCACGGAATTTTTTATGAAGGACGACTCCATGAAAGGGGCTTTTGTGCAGGCTTCTTGCCGTAGTTCTGCCGCAATCCTTGGAATTGCCTTCATTGAAAATATATACGCAGACGCGGGCATGGCACCTTTAATGATTGTTGCTGCTGTCCCACTTTTTAACATTTTCGCAGTAATAATCCTTACCTTTAAGGCTCATCCAGAACTTCACGGGAAGCCAGCAAACACTGACCTTTCAAAGAAGGATACTATAAAGAAGGCCGCAATTAATATTGCTAAAAATCCTATTATTATCGGCATTTTACTAGGTCTTGCCTCTTCTCTTGCAGGTTTTACATATCCTGCAATCATTAATAAGACTATTGCAAATATAGCTCAAACCGCTACTCCTATTGCTCTAATCTGCATTGGCGCAAGTTTTGAGGGCAGCAAGGCCATAAAGAAAATCAAGCCTACAGTAATCGCAAGCTTTATAAAACTTATTCTACTTGCGGCTATTTTCGTGCCTATTGCCATCTTTATGGGCTTTAGAAACCAGGAACTTATTGCAATCCTTATTATGCTTGCCTCTCCTACAACTGTTACCTGCTTTGTTATGGCTAAAGCTATGGATAACGATGAAGTCTTATCCTCAAGTATTGTAGTGTTAACCACGCTTTTATCAAGTGTAACCCTCACTGCTTGGATATTTATTCTACGTTCCTTTGCTTTAATTTAGCATTCTAGTTTTTTCGCACTTTTTAGTTGACAATAACTTTCTATACGATTAGTATAAAGAAAGGGCAATAACGCCCATAAACACTTAAGTTTTAATAATTATACGAGGGGATGGAAGTATTCATTTGAGTACTTCCATTTTCATTTATACTGTTATTATTCAATCACATCTAATTTAGGGATTTCCAAATCTGTTCCAATCAAGATACAATTTTGCTTTTCAAGACTTGATAGGTCGGGCCTTACAGGGTAGACATATACATTTTTAAAATTCGCCCCAAAAACCTCCCTAGCTTTTTTAAGATCATTGGCAAAAAAGCCCGTTAAGGCCGTGATAATATTTACCATATAGATGCCGCCAGCGTTTAGGTGACGCTTAATCTGTGCCACGCCTCTATAAGACATAAGGCCTGAATCAAGGCTTGCGCCAATATAAGCGTCGTTGATGATTAAATCGTAGTTTTTCTCGCATGCCGCCAAAAATTGCATTCCATCCTGAATGTGGATGCCTAGACGACCGTTATCTGCTCCATTTGCGGCCTTTGCATACATTTTTATATAATCCTCTAAATAGAAGTATTTCTTGGCTATTTCAAGCATTTCCGGGTTTATCTCCACCACATCAAGCCTAGCCTCTGGGTAGTGGCTTAGATAATATTTGGGATATGAAAATGCAGCGCCACCGATAAGCAAACTATCCTTAATCTGACTATTTATCATAAAGGCGTTGGCAAATTGCTTGGTGTAGGCAAAGCAAAGCTCGTCTCTTTTTTCTGGTGCCTTAAACATGGCAGATTCCTTCTGATAATTCACCAGCAAATATCTAACTTCCTCGCCATTATCGTCAAGCTGGTCCCTAACCATGATTTTCCCATAGCCTCTAGACTTTGTGGCATATAAATTCTTCTCTTTTGCCTCGTCGTAATTCTTCATATCCATTCTCCTAGATTATGCTCTTTTATGAAAATGTATCTATTATCTTCATAAAAAAATTATAGCATAAGGAATCGTTACAGGTCGAATGCTTTTAAGTTGAATGCTTTTAGAGCATAAAAAAACACCAAGATTTCTCTTGGTGTTATTTATCATAAAGAATTAGTATTCCATGAATTCGTTAATGTCTCTTAAAACATCTTCCATTTCATTATTACCATCATTAATTGTAAGCTGAAGTGGCTTGCTAATATCTAGGCTAAATAAACCTACTAATGACTTACCATCCACGCAGCTGTAACCTGACTCCACGTCAAAACCACAACCATATTTACTAATTGCACTTACAAATCTCTGGACTTTCTCCACTGAGTCCAAAAGTATAGATACTGTTAACATATCCCTACCTCCCCATTTTTAATTCTAATCCTCTCAAGGCAAAATATTCTAGATATTCTGCGCATTTACCGGCTCTTTTCTTAAGCCTTAACAAATATACTATATAAAAACTCAAATTGCAACTTTTGTGGGGGGATTTTATTGTTTTAAAAATTAAATCTTATTGTGGATTTTTGTTGATTAATTATATAATATTGCGATTTCTTTGTGCATTTTATACAAGTAATTGTCTGTAAATTCACAAAATGTCCTTTTTTTACAAAAACCAAGCGTTGATAATTTAAGTTTTTGGAAACACTTTTAGGTACCTTAGTACTATTATAGTATTACTAAAGTATTTAGGGGTATAAAATTACATTCTAAAAAATCCCTCTAAATTCCTTTTTTTGAGATTTTTTCACCAATAAAAATGGACCTAAAAGCTAATTTATTGCCTTAGGTCCATTAATTTTCTTTGTTAGTATCCCGCTGATATTCCTATTAGTATCTTACATTGATATAACTTGTGCTATTCCTATTAGTATCTTACATTGATATAACTTGCGCTATTCCGTTTTTAATCCTCCCGTAGAGGTTCCCCTCGTAAACTATGCAGTTTCTTCCGTTATTCTTGGCTGCGTAGAGGGCTTTGTCTGCATTTTCATAAAGCTTATCAAAATCCTTACCATAGCCAGGAACAAAAGTAGCCGCACCAATACTTACGGTAACATAATTAGAAATTGCCTTATAGGCATGTGGAATCTTTGCAGCTTCTAGGTTTCGTCTAATCTTTAGGGCTAGCTGAACGATGTTGTTCTCATCTGTGTCCTGCACGAAAATAATGAACTCCTCGCCGCCAGTTCTTGTTACAACATCAGTACTTCTCTGGGCTGACTCTCTTAAAACCCTTGCAACTTGCTTAAGACACTCGTCACCTTGTGGGTGTCCATAAGCATCGTTATATTTTTTAAAATAATCAATATCTAAAGCCAAGATACCAACCGACACCTTATTTCTCTCGCAATATGGCCAAATGGCGTTGGCACGGCTCTCTAGGCCACGTCTATTAAACAAGCCTGTAAGTGGATCGTGTTCTGAATAATCCGTCTTTTTTCGCAAAGAATTATTCATCTTCTCATGTCGCAAGTTAATGTTATGCTGATATCTTGAGACAAACATAGTCAAAATCTGAATTAGACACACATCTATAACGGATCTCACATCCATTCTGAAAACGAGAACCATAGTCACCATTATCACGGACATGGCGATAATGATTATTAGTCGATCTTTTTCATTAACTATTGGAACAAATATAAAGTACGCACAAGCGATGATGTATAAAATCTCGGAATCAAAGACTTTCATGTCACTTCCAGATGCCAGCATTAGCATGATGACAGTGATTACATAATAGGACATGTAAAGAATCTTAAAAGTCTCAAATTCGTCGTTTCGCACTTGAATATAAAGTACAACGCAATAGCTAATCTGGATTATTTCCAAAATCACTGCGCCTATCATAAAGGCTATCTTAAGGCCGTTGTCGCTCCAACTTGTGAGTCCGTAGGCTAGCATTAAAAATGGCAAAATCACTGCCAAGACAAAGGATGACTTAATTGCCCTTTTCATGTTTGTTAATTCGATATTCTTTTTTGAACTGCTGTTTTTTCTATCCCTCATATTACAAATCCCCCAGTTTCGCGCGAACAACTTAATATATTATTACTATACTATATTATGAGGAAATTCACAAGCGCTATACAAGATATTGCGTCGGATATGGTGGGGAAGCCCTTTGGGGGGAGGGGACGCAAACGGACATTGCATCTCGAGCACTAAGTTTGGGAGTGACACGCTCCCGCTATCTAACCTTGGCAAAGGATACTAAGAAAGTTGGCTATATCCTTTGGATATGCCAACTTTCAAGTACCTGCCAGGTTAGCATGTCCTCCCAAACTTGTGCTCGAGATTTCATTGTGCCCCACCCCCGAAGGGCTTCGACACATATCCGGGAGTGTGTAGTGGGGAGATGTAGAACGGGTGTGATGGTGTGAAACGGACGTGATGGTGTGAAACGGTCGCCATGCGCTTCGCTGTGGCTAGGAGTGTGAGGGGATGAAGTGTGTGATGGCGCAAGACGGTCGCCATACGCTTCGCTGTGGCTAGATGTGTGCTGAGTGAGGGTTTTGATGGGTGCTTTAATAGGGGTTTTGATGCATAAATTAGGGTTTTGTGGCTAAGGGTAAGAATTACACTCATTATAGGCACAGCTTGATTTCTTGGGATCACCGCTTTTAATTGGCTGTTGTGCCTGTAATCTTTTGATATCGGAAATTTAGCCATAAGCTTCTTGGTTACGCCCCAGAAATTTTATTCTAACTTTTAAATCTTTGTGCCTTTTTTACTTCTTCTTTAAGATTTGAGCACAAGAAATTATTAGGAGCTTTCTAAACTTAAGGATTTTGTTGACCTTTGAGGGTTAATTAAGCAAGTTAGGTCAATTTCCGGAAATCTAAGACCGAATTTCAGCTTTCATTTTCCGGAAAATTTAGAAAAAAAGTGGCTAAATCCCGCTAATTTAGAGATTTAGCCACTTTTTTCTTATTATATTTCTTGGTGTGTGCCTTTCTTGCTTTAATCGCGGGTTTTCAGGCACACACGACCGCAACAGCGCTTCGGGACGCTATAAGCTTCCTTGCGCACCCCTCTTACTTAATCGCGGGTTTTCAGGCACCCTCGACCGCAACAGCGCTTCAGGACGCTATAAGCTTCCTTGCGCCCCCTCTTACTTTAATCGCGGGTTTTCAGGCACCCACGACCGCAACAGCGCTTCGGAACACAATAAACTTTCTAGCGCGCTCTATAAATTTGTATACCCCATCAAGTAAGTATCCACTTCTCTAGCGCAGTCTCTACCCTGCTTAATAGCCTTTACTACTAGGGACTGGCCTGTGTGCATGTCGCCGGCTGTAAAGACACCCTTTACGTTTGTTGCAAAGCCATCAAGACTTGTCTTTACGTTTGTACGCTCGTTTACTTCTACACCAAAGGCATCAACTACATACTTCTGGCTGCCAAGGAAACCTGCTGCAATGAGGACTAACTCGCAAGGGAGTTCTTTCTGAGTTCCTTCTACTGGAACCATCATCTTTCTGCCAGTCTTCTTATCAAGCTTGCTTTCAAGCTCTACTGTTACTACTGACTTTAAGTTGCCCTTTGCATCCTTTTTAAATTCCTGAACTGTAGTTGTATAGATTCTTGGATCATGACCAAATTTTGCAATTGCCTCTTCCTGACCGTAATCAGTCTTAGAGATGAGAGGCCACTGTGGCCATGGGTTTGTCTCAGTTCTTTCATCCGGTGCCTTTGGCATCATTTCAAGCTGAGTTACTGACTTGCAGCCATGTCTAATACATGTACCAACACAGTCATTACCTGTGTCACCACCACCGATAACAATTACATTTTTATTCTTAGCTGAAATAAACTTGCCATCTGTAAGGTTAGAATCAAGTAGGCTCTTTGTTGTTGCTGTAAGGAAATCTACTGCAAAGTAAATGCCCTTAGCATCACGACCTGTTGCTTTGATATCTCTTGGATTTGAAGCGCCACAGCAAAGTACTACCGCATCGTAATCCTTAAGGATATCCTTAGCCTTAAGGTCGTTACCAATATCAACACCTGTCTTAAATTCCACGCCTTCAGCTTCCATGACATCAATTTTTCTATCAATGATGTGCTTTTCAAGCTTCATATTTGGAATACCATATCTTAAAAGTCCACCAACTCTATCTGCTCTTTCAAATACAGTTACATTGTGACCTCTGAAGTTTAACTGATCTGCTACTGCAAGACCACTAGGACCTGAACCAATGACTGCGATTTTCTTATCTGTTCTAGTCTTTGGTGGCTTAGGGTCTGCATAGCCGTGAGCATAGGCATATTCAATGATAGCCATTTCATTTTCTTTAGTAGAAACTGGCTCCCCGTCTAGGTTACAAGTACAGGCTTTCTCGCAAAGGGCTGGACAAACACGACATGTAAATTCTGGGAAGTTACTTGTCTTTTTAAGTCTGTTGTAAGCCTGCTTGTAGTTTCCTGTATATAATAGGTCGTTCCATTCAGGGATGAGGTTGTTTAGAGGACAACCACTTGTCATCCCCTTAAGAGTTACACCTGCCTGGCAAAATGGTACGCCACAATCCATACAACGTGCTGCCTGTCTTCTCTGAGCCATTTCATCTAGAGGTGTATGGAATTCATTAAAGTTCTTAATTCTTTCTAAAGGAGCAATAGCTTTGGCTCCTACTCGGTTATATTCTAAAAATCCTGTTGCTTTACCCATTACTATATCCTCCTATACTTACTTAGTTGCTGCATAAAATGCTTCAATCTGTGCCTGCTTTGAATTCATACCCTTTTCTTCCATCTGAACTATCATATTTAACATTTTCTTGTAGTCATGTGGCATGATTTTCTTAAATCTAGGAAGATACTCTTCGAAGTTTTCTAAGATTAACTTAGCCTTCTTTGAGTTTGTGTTTTTAGCATGCTCTTCAATTAATGTGTGAAGGTCTAATACATCGTACTTATTAGTTACAGCTTCAAGAGAAACTAATGACTTATTTACTCTCTTGTAAAGGGATGTGTCCTCATCTAAAACGTAGGCAACACCACCGCTCATACCAGCTGCAAAGTTCTTACCTGTCATACCAAGAACTACGACGATACCGCCTGTCATGTATTCACAACCGTGATCACCAACACCTTCTACAACTGCTGTAGCACCTGAGTTTCTTACTGCAAATCTTTCGCCGGCTACACCATTTATATATGCTCTACCACTTGTTGCGCCGTAAAGTGCTACGTTACCAATGATGATATTTTCATCTTCCTTATAAGTAGCCTTCTTAGGTGGGTAAACTACTAACTTACCACCTGATAAGCCCTTACCAAAGTAATCGTTACTATCACCTTCAAGCTCGATTGTTAAGCCCTTAGGGATAAAGGCACCAAAGGACTGACCGCCAGCACCATTACACTTTAACTTATATGTATCATCCTCTAACTTATCGCTAAATCTTCTTGTGATTTCAGCACCAAGTAAAGTACCAAGAGATCTATCTGTATTTGTAACATTTGTCTCAAAGCTATAAGACTCTTCTTCATCAAAGGCCTTAGTAAATTTCTTAAGAAGTACTTTTTCATCAATTGTCTTTTCAAGCTGGAAGTCAAATACCTTCTTAGAATCATACTTAATCTGAGAAGCTTCCTTGATGTATGGATTATCAAGAATCTGCTTTAGAGATACCTTTGACCATCTACCTGAATTTGTAACTTCCTTGCTTGTAAGTAAATCAGTTCTACCAACTAATTCATCCACTGTCTTGATTCCAAGCTTAGCCATGATTTCACGTAATTCCTGAGCAATAAATTTCATGAAGTTTACAACGTATTCTGGCTTACCCTTAAATCTCTTACGAAGCTCTGGATTTTGTGTTGCAACACCCACAGGGCAAGTATCAAGGTTACATACTCTCATCATTACACAACCCATTGTTACAAGTGGAGCTGTGGCAAAGCCGAATTCTTCAGCACCAAGCATAGCTGCAATAGCTACGTCACGACCACTCATAAGCTTACCATCAGTTTCAACTACAACCTTATTTCTAAGACCGTTCATAATTAATGTCTGATGTGCTTCTGCAAGACCAAGTTCCCAAGGAAGACCTGCATTGTGGATAGATGACTTTGGAGCTGCACCTGTACCACCGTCGTAACCTGAAATAAGGATTACGCCAGCACCAGCCTTTGCAACACCTGAAGCGATTGTACCAACACCGGCTTCAGATACTAACTTAACGGAAATTCTCGCATTTTTATTAGCATTCTTTAAATCGTAGATTAACTGAGCTAAATCTTCGATTGAGTAAATATCATGATGTGGTGGAGGTGAAATAAGGGCAACACCTGGAGTTGAAAGACGAGTCTTAGCAATCCATGGATAAACCTTCTTTCCTGGAAGATGTCCACCTTCACCTGGCTTAGCGCCCTGTGCCATCTTAATCTGAATTTCCTTAGCAGAAACAAGATACTTAGATGTAACACCAAATCTACCTGAAGCTACCTGCTTGATGGCTGAGCATCTGCTTCTTCCATCTGCATCTGGTGTAAGTCTATCCTCATCTTCACCACCTTCACCAGAGTTAGATTTTCCATGAAGCATGTTCATAGCAATAGCCATTGTTTCGTGAGCTTCCTTAGAAATTGAACCATAAGACATAGCACCTGTCTTAAATCTTCTAACGATAGAATCTACTGATTCAACCTCATCTATATCAATGCCTGTCTTAGGGAACTTAATGTCCATAAGACCTCTTAAATTCTTAACACCTGTCTCTTTATTAATTAAACTTGTGTATTCCTTAAATGTTTCGTAGTCGCCATTTCTAGTAGCAAGCTGGAGCAAATGTATTGTCTGTGGATTGTATAAATGCTCCTCCTGGTTACTTCTAGACTTATGAGCACCAACTGAATCAAGAGTTGTATCAACATTTAATTCAAGCTGATCAAAAGCCTTTGAGTGAAGAACTTCAACATCTTCCTCAATATCCTTTAAAGAAATACCTTCAACTCTTGATACACAACCTGAGAAATACTTATTAATTACATCTGAATTAATACCGATTGCCTCAAAAATCTTAGCACCCTGATATGACTGGATTGTAGAAATACCCATCTTAGCTGCGATTTTTACAATACCGTTAATAATTGCCTTATTGTAGTCATCGACCGCTGCGTTATAGTCCTTATCAAGCATGTTGTAATCAATTAATTCCTGAATTGACTCAAGGGCAAGATATGGGCAAATTGCTGAAGCACCAAAACCAAGTAATGTTGCAAAATGGTGTACATCTCTTGGCTCACCTGACTCTAAGATAACTGCCATACTAGTTCTCTTCTTAGTCTGTACAAGATGCTGCTGTACTGCTGATACTGCAAGTAATGAAGGAATAGCGACATGATTTTCATCCACACCTCTATCTGAAAGGATAAGGATATTAGCACCCTCCTTATAAGCTCTATCACATTCAATAAATAAGTGATTAATAGCCTTTTCAAGAGAAGTGTTCTTATAGTAAGTAATAGGCACTGTCTCTACCTTAAAGCCTTCTACCTTCATTGACTTAATCTTAAGTAAGTCAGAGTTTGTAAGAATAGGATTGTTGATTCTAAGCTGCTTACAGTTCTTAGCCTCTGCCTGTAAAAGATTACCATCTGTACCAAGGTAAACTGTTGTTGATGTTACAACTTCCTCACGAATTGAATCGATAGGTGGATTTGTAACCTGAGCAAATAACTGCTTAAAATAGTTAAATAATGGCTGATGATGATTTGAGAGTACTGCAAGTGGAGTATCAATACCCATAGCTCCAGTTGCTTCACCGCCATTAAGTGCCATTGGTAAAATTGAAGTCTTAAAGTCTTCGTATGTATAACCAAAGGCCTTTTGAAGTCTTGCTCTTTCTTCCTTAGTATGCATAGGTGTCTTCTTGTTAGGAATCTTTAAGTCTGCAAGCCAAACAAGCTCAGAATCAACCCATTCGCCATAAGGCTTTTCTGATGCAAAATGTTCCTTTAACTCATCATCAGAAATAACCTTGCCCTTTGTTGTATCCACAAGGAGCATCTTACCTGGACGAAGTCTATCCTTCTTTGCAATTCTTGACTCATCAATTTCAAGTACACCAACTTCTGATGAAAGAATGATGTAACCATCATTTGTTACATAGTATCTTGAAGGTCTAAGTCCATTTCTATCAAGGATAGCGCCCATTACATCACCATCTGAGAAGAGGATTGATGCAGGACCATCCCAAGGTTCCATCATTGTTGCATAGTACTGATAGAAATCCTTCTTATTCTGGCTCATAGACTTATTCTTAGCCCATGGCTCAGGAATTGTAATCATAACTGCAAGTGGAAGTGGCATTCCATTCATAACAAGGAATTCAAGAGTGTTATCAAGCATAGCTGAATCTGAACCATTTACATTGACAACTGGTGTAATCTTTGACATTTCCTCTTCTAAGTATGGAGAAACCATTGTCTCTTCTCTTGCAAGCATTCTATCTGCATTACCCTTAATAGTATTAATTTCACCGTTGTGAACAATAAATCTATTAGGATGAGCTCTTTCCCAACTTGGATTTGTGTTAGTAGAGAAACGTGAATGTACAAGGGCGATAGCTGATTCGTAAGCTTCATCCTGTAAATCGAGATAGAATTTTCTTAACTGACCAACTAAAAACATACCTTTGTAAATTACTGTTCTACTAGAAAGTGAACATACATAAGTATCCTCTGCTGTCTGCTCAAATACACGTCTTGCTACATAAAGTCTTCTATCAAAGTCGATACCCTGATTTACCTTCTTAGGTCTTTTAACGAAAGCCTGCTCAATAAATGGCATGCAGTCGATTGCCTTCTTACCAAGAACTGATGGTGTTGTTGGAACTTCTCTCCAACCAAGGAATTCCATGCCTTCCTTCTCAACAATAATCTCAAACATCTTCTTGGCTCTATTTCTTGCAAATTCATCTCTAGGGAAGAAGAACATACCAATTCCGTAGTCTCTTTCTTTTCCAATAGAAATTCCTGTGTTCTTTGTAACCTTTTCGAAAAATTTATGAGAAATCTGAAGAAGGATTCCCACACCGTCTCCTGTTTCTCCCTTAGCATCCTTACCTGCTCTGTGTTCCAAATTTTCCACAATACTTAACGCATCAGATACTGTCTTGTGTGTCTTCACACCATTGATGTTAACTACGGCACCAATACCACAGTTATCATGTTCAAAGTCTGACCTATATAGTCCTGGTTTTCTCATTTCTTTTTCCATAAGCTAATCCCTTTCCTAAAGATAAATTGCAAGTCAAATCTATTAGTAACTTCCTCATAACTAAAACAGCCAATCGCCATAACTGGCATATTTACTTGCTTGTGAGAAATCTTAAAACTTTTTGGAAAACTTGTAAAATTAAATTGTCAGACAATTCATTCCCGATAAATACACATTTTCAAAAGGATTAGTCTGGTTAGTTGCAACGAATTGTGTCTAAATTGTGTGAAATTTCATAAAAAAATAGCCCCAAAAGCACTTTAAATTATTAAAAAGTGGCTTTTTAGGGCTATCTTTAAATTTTTTCAAAATAATATTAAGATACAATTCCAACAATTTACTTTTGTAGGAGTTTTTCGCTTTAAATTATTAACTTAGTTTTCAAAATGTCCGCTTAATAAAATTAAGTGTAAGGTGTTTTTGCCTAATTTACTTAATTTTATAAAGCATATACTATTTTAAATTAAGAAGTCTACGGCAGCTTCCATAACCTTATAGGTAACTTCTTTTCTTGCACCGCCATATTCCCCATCAAAGGTCCAATCTACGTCCACATCAGATTTAAAGCTAATATGGCTAGTCTTTAGATTGTGCACCATCTTACACTTGTCATAATCCTGTGTAATATAGGCGCCAAGTAGTTCTTGTGCATCTAGTGGTGTCTTAATTTCCTTTACAAGTAGAACCTCAAAAATTCCATCCTGTAAATCCACTGTGTTACCAATAATGCCCTTCATGCCACCTACTGACTGAGTATTACTTACCATGCCGTATAGGAAATTGCCTTCTATATTAAATTCATTTCCATTCTCATCAATACCTGAAACCTGCATGTATTGTGGCTTTAAATTAAGCAATTCCTTTGCGCCAGAAAAGACGTAGGCCTGATGACCTAACACGTTTTTTAACTCCTGTGGAGTATTATAGCTTACCTGTGTAAATGCGCCAAAGGCCGCAACATAGTTAAAGGACCTCTCATACTCTCCATCTGTGTAAACTAGTCCAATATCTACAGGGTAAATATTACCATTAGCAATAGCAGTAGCTGCCTGCACCATGTTCTTATCAATATTTAGACTTGCAGCAAAATCATTAGTACTTCCACTTGGTATATATCCAATTTGAGGCTTATTCTCTAAACGCAAAATCGCCCCTACTACTTCATTTAAAGTACCATCGCCACCGCTACACACAATGACATCATAATTTTCACCAACTTCTAATACCTTCTCATATCCATCATTGGCCTTCTTTGTAGGGTAAACAGTTATCTCGTAGTCTGCCTCTGATAGAATCTGAATTATCTGCATTAGGCTGTTCTTAATAAGTCCTTTTCCTGAATTAGGGTTAAATACCAATAATAACTTCTTCATAGTATCCTCCTCTGTTTCTCTACATTTCTAAGCTTATATTTGAAAATGTAACATCAGCGTTTCTACTTACAAATAATCCAAGATATACATGCTCAGGATCAACTGTTGTAAGCTTAAAGTCAAAGCCGCCAGTTATAACATCTCCATCATCAAAACTTGCGCCATATCCATCTTCTGTTGCAAAAAGGCAAGCCTTTACTGTCATTCCTTTCTTAATTTCTCTTCTAAGCTTTGAGCCAAGAACCTGCTCGCTACTTCTTCTTGCAAAGCAATTTGTAGCATTTTCCTTCTTAGTAAGGAAGAGTGGAGCTGCTGCCACATAATCTCCTAATACGTCAGCTGCGTCCATATCAACATAGACATCATCTCTTACCATAAGTCCAAAGGAAACCTGGTCATTACTAAAATAGTCATTAACTGTTATATCTGCTGTTAGCTTAAATTTAGTTGCTGCTGGAATCTGCTTAAAGGCAAATAAGATACCATCTGTTACAATACTAATCTTACCTCTGTTCTCTCTTACTGCCATTCTAATAGCAGGCTTTCCATCCTTTTCTTCAAGCTCACAACTAAAGTCCTTATTATCTGCAGGAGCTAAAATATCACCAAAAGCCGATACCTTAAAGCCTTCTACATCCTTAAAGAGCTTACTTGCCTCTAAGTTAGAATTAAATTCTACTGGCTTATAATCTTTATTAGACTCAAGGTAGTTTTCCTTAGCAGGGTATGGCATATAATTAGCTAGGTCTATTACATTTTCAGAAAGACCAGCAATTCCAAGCTCCTTAATAGCCTTCATAACAAAAAATGCATTGACGTAGGCGCCCCATACATTAGTGTGAGTGTTATCTACGCTTACTATGTTATTACAAGACCAAGCGTGAAGATAAGCAGTTTCCTCAACTCCAAGCTCCTCATAAAACTTTCTTGTAATCTCTGTCATATCAACTAAGGCAACATGTGTATCTGCTGCTAGCTTTCTTACTGCCTCTGGATAGTCGCCACCCTTAAAATCACCGTTATCCTCAGTGATGTGAAGCTGAACATTGCTCCAATTATCCTCAGTCT
>JAEEGI010000982.1_pt1 | contig 74150 bp, 61 predicted proteins | sample 8958751 | NCBI WGS metagenome assembly JAEEGI01 (sample SAMN16246545, study PRJNA631951) | gut metagenome | biome: gut microbiome; feature: rumen; material: KS-attached | host: Bos | place: Iran: Karaj | collected 2018-10
CAAGAAAGTACCTCTTTCACATCTCGCTCCTATAAAAGAGCGTACGGACCGGATGGCAATTATGCCCTCACGGTCCGTATGTTTCAAGATTCTACTCTTGTAGAATCGCCAATATTCATCAATACTCAAACCTTATACTGCTTCCTGTAATTATTCATCAATTCTCACACCTTATACTGCTTCCGGTAATTGTTCGGTGTCATCCGCTCGTAGCGGCCGAACACGGTGGAGAAGTAAGATGCGCTCCGAAAGCCGCATCGCTCGGCGATTTCCGACATCGGAAGGTCCGTATTGAGAATCAGTTCCATCGCCATGTTGAGGCGGATTCTGGTTACGTACTCCGTAAAATGCACCTCCATGTGCTCCTTAAAAATCCGGCACATGTGCTGCTGCGAAACGCCGATGTTTTCGCAGACTTCCTTCAGGGTCACGTCACGGCTCACATTTTCCTCAATGTAACGGACGGCCATCGACAGGATCTGCTGGCTGTTCTTACGAAGCTTGTTCATCTCGCCGAGGAGAAGCGTCTGCTTGAACCAGAGAATCAGATTGTACACGTAACCGGACGCAATCTGTTGCCCGAATACATGGTCCGAATTGACCGACACGTAGATGTTCGTGAAGAGCCAGCGCGGAATCGTGTTGTCGGTCGCGGAAAGCACCGTCGGTTTCGCGAGATTAAGGTCCGAAAGGAGTTTCGGACAGGCATCGCCGCCGAATACAATCCAGTTCGTCTGCCAGGGCTCAGCCGTCGCATGAAGTTCATACGGGTAGTGCGCCGGAATCAGTACGAAATCGTTCTCGGAGAGCGGAATCGTGTTGCCGTCAACGAGAATCTCGCCGGCGCCCTGACCGCAGCGGATAATCTGGTTCCAGTCGAGCCCGTCTTCACGCGTTACGCGGGGCTGGGTTTCCGTTCCGCCGACACCGGACAGGAAAATCGGCAGGTACTGAATTCCCGATACGTCGGGGTAGATGTTTCTTCCGGGTTTTGGCATATCGTCGTCCTCCTTCATTGATTCCCTTTTGTAAGCAGCTCCGGGTGTTTCCACCACAGATACTTCTCGATGGTCGCGTAATAGTTGTTATTCAGCATTGCGCGGGAGATGTTGAATTTGTTCCGCACAATGGTCTTGTACGTTTCCAGATACTTGCTCTTGTAATCCGCATCCCATGTATCTGCGCCGAGCAGCCATTCGGCGGTGCCGTTGTTGGCGTTGTAGCGGACATAGTCGGTAATGAAGCTGTTGTCCTTGAACTGCACGAGTCCGAGGCTGTCGGAGAAGATGTCCGTTCCCATGTAGAGGCGCGAATCATACTCAATTCCGAGCAGATTCAGAAGCGTCGGCATCACATCAAGGCTGCACGCCGCCTTTGTAATGGTCTGCGGATCGATGTTCGGGTTCCAGATGACGAGGTGGTTCTGATACATCTCGAAAACCTTGTCCTGCGTGTGTCCCGCAAGCTCGTCGCGCTGTCCGTCGGTCAGACCGTACGCATAGTGGTCACCGGTCATGACGATCAGCGTGTTGTCAAGCTTTCCTGCGGCTTCCAGCTGCTCGATCAGGTACTTCATCGCAAGATCCAGCTCGATGTTCGCGGCGAGATAGCATTTGGATTCCTCACTGTACGGCAGGTCCTTCACCTCGTCCTGATGCTTCTTGCCCATCGCCTGGTCGCTCCAGTAATACTCCATGTGACCGCTCATCGTCATGTAATAAACGTGGAAATGTTCCTCGTTGATGTACATCGGAATCGACAGCTCCATCATCTCGAGGTCGGACTCCGGGAACTGGTCGGTCACGTTAAGGCCTGCGCCTTTTGCGACAAATGTGTAGCCCATGTTCGGGTGTGACTTATCCCGGTCATAATAGTCCGCATCGTGATTGTGGAACGCAAATGTGGTGTAGCCCATGCCGCGGAATATATGACCGAGGCAGCCCGACATGTCATTTTCCGCAGAGCGGCTGAAGCTGTTACTCTTCTGCGTGTCGGGAAGCAGGCCGGTGCAAACCGTGTACTCACCGTCACTCGTGCTCGTAATCCAGTACGGCGTGTAGAAGTTTTCAAAATACATGCCGCTGTGCACGAGCTTGTAAAGTGTGGGCGTCAGGTCCCTCCGCACCGCAAGCGGCGTGAAGGTTTCGCAGGTCAGCATGATGAGGTTGTATCCCTCGAACATGCCGGTGTACTCGTTCTTGTTGACCGGTTCCACGCTTGCGAGATACTCGTCAATCGTCTTGATAGCAGCGTTGTCCGTTTCTTCCGCAAGCGACGCAAAATCGATGTCCAACGTGTGCGGCGAGCGGTCCACCGGGGTCGGTGTCGGGGTCGGCGTATGCTCCGGACGGTGCGTCGGCTCGGGCGTCGGCGTTGCTGTCGGCGGCTTGCTGATCGGAGGCGGCGTAATGGAAATCGGCTCCACGATGACAACCTTTCCGACGTCCTCGGGGTGGTATGTCGCCGCGCGGTAGAGGTCCTGCACCACGCCGACAAGAACGCCGTTCTCCCTAACACCCCGGTCTGCCTGCCACTCTTCAAAGAAAACGTCGTAACGGCCGTTTCTATGGGATTTGCCGTTGGTCATAACGAGAAATGCCATGAGAATCACGCCGAACGCGATTGCAAGCGGCGTGGCCGCCTTGAAGGTACTCAGGCGCTGGTGTCGGAAGCCCTTCCGGCGTAATACGACATAGGCCGCAATCGGGACGAAAAGGATCAGCACGAGGGGCGCCCGCGCCCACAGGCTTCGTACACCCGCGCGCCAGAACTGCTTCGCGTCGCCGGCATTGCCCATCACGGAGAATGTCAGATAGTTATTAAAAATACGTTGGTAAAATGTCTGAACAATGAACAGAAGTGTCAGCAAGCCTAGTAGAATCGTGCTGACAACGGTCGCCACGCGGTCCGCGAAAAGCCCGATCATGGCGGCGTAGACAAGCCCGAAGGCCGCTGCGAAAAGCGCAATGTACAGTATGGATGCGTCGTGAATGCCGACATTCACGTAGATATGAAACAGGACTTCGTCCCAGATCAGAAACAGGGCGGGCAGGATCCACTGCAGGATTCGATTGTCCCGTTCCTTCTTATCCCCTTCCGGGTCCGTACCGACATATATTTCAAGCGTCTCATCCGGAATCTCTTCAAGAATCTCCGAAAGCTCGCTTTCATTTGTTAACTTATTGAAATCTTCCATAAACAACCTTTTAACGATAATACAACTGTAGTGCGGGTTGTATTATACAACAACTTTTCGAAAATATCAAATAATTAACAAAAAATTTCACATTTTTTCACATTTGAAAGAGACCCCGAGCAGCCTCTAAAACTGTTCGGGGTCCCGTTATACTTGCAACAGATTACTGTTTATTTCATTAATCCCGCTGACTCTTTCCGAGTGAATTCTTGCGCGCCAAATCCAACTCATATCGTATAAGCCAACCATCTTGACTATAACGCACGAAAACCGGTTCACAAGCGATTTATGCACGATTCGTAAAAAGTTTTGACAAATGTGCAATTTTGTAATCAATTCCGTCAAAATTATTTACTTTTTATCACGTCGCCTTTGGAAGACTTTAGCACAAGCTTTGGAAATACAAAACTTCAGGAACTCCAAATACAAAGGCGCCGTCCGTCATGTGGCGGACAGCGCCGGTAGAATCAGTGATTTAGTAATTCTCTGCGTGAACTTCGAAGTAGCTCTGCGGATGTGCGCAAACCGGGCATACGTCCGGAGCCTTCGTTCCGACTACGATGTGACCGCAGTTGCGGCACTCCCAAACCTTCACTTCGCTCTTCGCGAATACTTCCTGAGCCTCAACATTGTGAAGCAGTGCGCGATATCGCTCCTCGTGGCGCTTCTCAATGGCAGCTACGCCACGGAATTTCGCAGCAAGCTCCGGGAAGCCCTCTGCCTCAGCCGTCTTTGCGAAGCCTTCATACATGTCGGTCCACTCGTAGTTCTCGCCATCTGCCGCAGCCGCAAGGTTCTCAGCGGTGCTGCCGATGCCATTTAACTCCTTGAACCAGAGCTTTGCGTGCTCTTTCTCGTTGTCAGCAGTCTGAAGGAACAGCGCAGCGATCTGCTCGAAGCCTTCCTTCTTCGCCTTGGACGCGAAGTAGGTGTACTTGTTGCGGGCCTGCGACTCACCGGCAAATGCGGCCTGCAGGTTCTTCTCGGTCTGCGTTCCGGCATAAGGATTCTTCGCGCCGGACTCTTCCTTGATTTCCTCTAAATTGTCGCCGGTAGCGCCGCACAGCGGGCAAACAGCCTCTTCGCCGTCAGCAACGGTGAAAACTTCACCGCAAAGTAAACATTTGTACTTTTTCATAAGATGTCCTTTCCTTTCGATCGTGCCTTGGCACGATTTTTCTTTACGACACATAGGACGGTCTCACCATCGTCACAACATTCAGAAGCGACGATCGTTTCGTCTCATTCTTCTCAGCTTTTCCACAGACTGTGCAGGTTGCAATAAGCGTAAACCGCTTCAACCTCATCACCCTCGCAGATAGCGAAGCATGCCTTCGGGGCATCGCCCGGCTTCAAAGCCTTTCTCTGATTGCCTGCCTTGGTCTTAAGCGCAATCCATTCAATATAATGCTCCGGGAGCATCGGATGTTCAACACTTCCGACGGTCACCGTAACCGTATTTTCGTTCACTTCGTAAACCGGAACATGCTTCTCAACGGAAGCATCCGACGTGCCGGCCTCAATCTTCTGCATCGGTTTGCCGCAGCAGATAATCGGAACGCCGGTGCCTTTGACGATAGCTACAATCTGTCCGCATATGGGACAACGATAGAAAACCATCTCCATATAAATCCCTCCTTATAGTTTTAATTATTGTAAACCGCACCACGAAAGTGATGCGGTTTCAATCGAATTCATCTGCGGTTTCCTGCGGAAAATGTGACTTCTCCCGCCCGGGCAAAGTATGTTACTTTGCCTGCTCTGCCGCAAGTTCTTTTCTTTTCGCAATGATAATCATGACAAGACATACCATTACTGCAAGCGCGGTAATCGGGCCCGTGGTCTTGATTGCCGCCTTGATGAAAGCACCGGAAACGAGCTTCGGAGCCGAGTAACGCGATGCGGAAACCGTCACCGTTGTATCGTTAAGCTTCGTCTCATTCCAAAACTTAATCATCGCCGCGTAGTCGGAAGCAATTTTCTCGGTCTTCGCCGCAAGTGCCGCAACGTCCTTCTCAAACGCTTCGCGCTGCTTCTGCATATCCTCATCGGAAACAACCTTCTTGGCAGGTGTGTTCGGCTGGTTTGCGGTGTCAGTATCGGCGGTGGCATTGTCAGCGGTGTTGCCGTCTGCGCCGCCAAGCCCATCGGCTGCGTTATTGCCGTTGCCGGTTACATTGCCGTCAGCGTTGCCATTTTCCGCGTCAGTGTCGTCCTGTCCGTCTGTTCCGTTATTGCTCGCAGGCACGTACTCTTCGCCGGTCAGATCGCTGATTTTCATCCGGTAGGTCGAAATCTTCGAGCCGGTCAACGTGTTGTCGGTCGTAAGCTGCTTACGAAGGTCTACGAGCGCATCGTATGTCTTCGAGCTGTCACCGTCAATCTTGGTGAGGGACTGCTCAGTGCTGATATAGATAATCTCACTCTTCTCATACGAAGCGATCAACTCGTCGAGTTTCTTCAGCTGCTGCTCGCGACGGAGCAACTGGTTCTCAAGCTCACGCATCTCGAATTGATACTGCGTCAGCAAGCGGTCCGGGTCCTTCGTCAGCGCGTTCAAGGACATGGTCGCGTTGAGGCGGTTCAGGTCACTCTCACGGATGCTCACGATACGTGTCACGATGTCGTTGAAACTCTCGCCGTTGTAACGAAACGCAGGATTTCTCTCGTACATCTCGGCCGCGTAATCGGAAATCGTATTCAGCAGAAGCTGCATAATCGAAAGCTGCTGCGGGTAGTCATATTCGTCAAATGTGAAGAACCCTGCGAGTTCTCTGCCCATCGTGCCCTGGCCGAAAACCGAAGCAAAATGTTCCTTATATACTTCAAGCAAACTCTCAAGAAGCTTCGTCTGCTGTGCCTTAGAGAGCTTCTCATCGAAGCGGTCATAAAGCGTTACGCTGAACAGCGTCGGGTGGAAGCGGTCCACCGTAAGCGTCCGGCTTGCCGTCAGGTTCAGAAGCGAGTCATAACTCATCGTCTGCCCGATGATATCCTGCGGATATCCACCGGAGACCACCAGAGCTTTGCGAACCTGCTCGGGGGTATACTTACCGGCGAGATTACAGCGTTCGAGTGCAGCGTTAATAATCTCGTCCGAAGTCAAATCATCAACTGAGAATGCATATCCGTCAGGCGCCTTGCCTTCGGCCGCGCCCTCAAATGTCAGCTCAATCGTCGACGAAACAGTATTGGCGCCGGCTCTCTTATAGAAGAGCACAACCGACAGAATCAATCCGACAACGATCGCCGAACAGAGAATGATCAAAACCTTGTTCCAAAGGGTAAGCGGCTTCCGATTCGGAGTCTTTGCAGTCTTTTTATTCTTACTCATGCCTGCACCTCCTCTTCGGTTTTCGTACTCTTACCGCGCTTCATCTCCGCGATAAATGCAGCGCCAAACCACAGTCCGCACCCAAGTACCGCGCCGGCAAGAGCGCCGAGAATCATCTTCTTTACATTGGCCGAAAGGAACGAGGGCTGCGCCTGTCCCTGCGCCGCGGTCGCATCCGCGTACGTCGTATAGAACGGCGCATCTATAATCTCTTCCATCTGCTCGCAGATGCTTTGATAGATGCTGCTGCACACCGAGATGGCCTTCGTCAGCTCATTCTTCGCCTGAATCGTGTCGATTACAGACGTATTCGTCTGCAGATTTGCAATCTTCGTATTGAGATCGTCAATCGAAATCTCCAGCGAAGCGGCCTCATTGTAATTCTCCGCCTGCTGCAAAACCAGATTATTATAGTAATCGGTCGTAATCTTCGTCGTCTTCGAGGAGTCGCTCTCCTGGTTTTCAACCGAGATGCTGTCGTACTGATACGACTTCAGAATCTCCTCAGTAGACTTGATATTCTCGTTGACCACGTTAAGCTTCGTCTGTGCCTCTCTAAGGAGATAACGATATTGACTCAGCATCTCCGCGCGGTCCTTCGCGATACTGTTCGCATAGACATGCGAGTACAGATACTCAACATTAACCTCACGTGCCGTCTGCAACGTCGCCATCAGGTCGTTCAAAGAACGACCGTCACGGTAGGAACGATACTCCTTGACAGCGTCAGTCTGGTCATCACAATAATCATAGAGTTCATCAACAGCAGAACGGAGCAAGTCAAGACTTTCCATGATGTCGAGGTTGTCGGTATCAATAATCGAGATCGCATCTCCGGGAAGTTTGTAGTTCGCGTAGGTTGTAGCAAGATAATCGTTATAGGAAGCAAGCACTCGGTCCAAGAGGACACGAAGTTCGTCATCAGGCAGGTAAACCTTATCGCCGTCCTCGGTACCGAAGCCATTGTCAAGGGATACAACGAACTGGTTGATATAGGTAAGTTTTACACTTTGAAGCTGTGTATAAGCACCGGCATTCTTGTCCGCCAACATCCTGGATGCCACTTCCTGCTGACGACGGCTATCCTCTGTAAGAATCTTCTCCACATGAATATTACTCCGAATATTCGTAAGCGAAACCGCCTCCGATAGTTCCAAACTAGCTACCGCATTTTGAAGAACATACGCGGAAGTTATCTGTGACAGGTCAAGTTCGGTCCCATCAGGTGCGGAAAGATCAGCCACAGGGCCATAGACAGGCTCCCCCAATGTATCCACTCTCAATACCACATCATAATCAAGGGTCACAACAGATGCAACACGAGAATCCGCGTCTTTAAATTGGTACAATAGCAGTGGGATACACACCCCTACTACCAAACAAAGAAGAATCACCCACGCATATACACGCCGTGTGATTTTCATGTTATGGAATACACGCATCAAATCAATAACATCATCCTCGTCCGGGCGGTTGACAACGACGTTAATCTGCGAATCCTTTTCAATCGACAGAGCACTTTCTCTGCCCGGTTGTTTCAAATCAGACACAACAAATGGTTCCTTTCAACATATAAAAAATTTTCGAACCCCATTTAGATTGATTGTAAGACAAGACACCGGAAATGTCAAGGAGTTTGGCATTTCCGGTGTCGATTACGACTATGTTTTCTCATCTGTTTTATATGGGTTATATTCTAATCTCTCCCGAACAAGTCCCTAGTATATACCTTATCCTTTACATCATCCAAAACGCCGTCATAACGATTCGCTATAATCGCGGCGGATGCCGTCGCGGTATAGGTGTATGCAGGAACGATAACCTAAAGAAGTCAAGATAGGAACAACAAAAATTTCAATAGATGCACCATAGATGCAGATAGCCTGAAGTCTTATAAACACTGGATTTACGGTCGTTTGGCTTCTCCCGGCAGCTCTTCTATCGGTTTGCATCTTTTTTTGCCGCTGCATCTATTGAAAATTCAGATTGCATCTTTGCCTCAAAATCTGCTTTTCACTCCCGGAAGGTCGAAAAGCAGTTTTTCATGGGGTAGATGATCAGAAGGCGATCCGAAGATGCAAACCGGCAAAGTCGAGAGATGCAGGTCAAAAATCGGCTTTGGGAAATCCTTGCAGAGTTTCCCTTCTCCATGCTTTTTGAAAAGATGTCGAAAAATCCACAAATAGATGTAAAAAAGATGTAAAAGAAATAGCCATCCCAAACCCGTACTCGTCAGCGTGAACGCCACGCAGAATTCCCGTATTCATACAAAACCTACTTCAGTACATATCCCGGTACTTTTTTCGCTTCTCAAGTTACCTCAGAGTTTTGTACATAGCAAGATGCAAAAGAATCCAGAAGAAGGTCGTTCCCGTTGAAACTACGGGACTGAAAAAGGAGCCAACGTGGGCTCCCTCTTAATCATTTGTAATATTCGGCGTACCACTCGGCGAAAGCTCTCAGGCCTTCCCGGATGCCGATCTTCGGTGTGAATCCGTAGTCAGCTTCCAGAGCAGCGCTGTCCGCATAAGTAACTGGCACATCGCCGGCCTGCATGCCCACCAATTCTCTATGGCCTTCAAAATCGTAGTCGGCTGGCAGAACTCCGGCTCGAACCAGTTCCTCCTGTAGCGTGCTGATGTAGTCAAGAAGGTTCTCCGGCTGACCGCCGCCGATGTTATAAACGGCATACGGCGGGATTGGAAGTCCATCCTCTCCGTTCTTCTTCTCCGGCGCACCCTGCATCACACGGTACACACCCTCCACGATATCGTCGATATAGGTGAAGTCCCGACGCATGTCGCCGTAGTTGAAGATCTGGATAGTCTTCCCGGCGACCAGCTTCTGTGTGGCGCTGTAGTAGAACATATCCGGGCGACCGGCAGGACCGTACACCGTGAAGAAACGGAGACCAGTGGACGGAATGTTGTAGAGTTTGGAATAAGCGTGGGCAAGCAGCTCATCGCTCTTCTTAGTCGCCGCATAGAGGCTCACAGGGTTGTCCACCTTGTCCTCGGTGCTGAACAGCACCTTCTTGTTTCCGCCATAGACGGAAGAAGACGAAGCGTAGACCAGGTGCTCCACAGGATTGTGGCGGCAGGCTTCCAGCAGATTGTAGAAACCGATGATATTGCTCTCGATATACACATTCGGGTGGTCGATGGAATACCGAACACCAGCCTGCGCCGCAAGGTTCACCACGATATCGAAGTGGTAAGTTGCGAACAGGTCATCGACCAACGCCTTGTCTCCGATGGAACCGCGCACAAAGATGTGCTTAACCGGACTCTGCTCCGCCGCCTTTTCTACCTGGGCAAGTCTCCACTCTTTCAGACTCACCTCATAGTAGTCATTCATGTTGTCGAGGCTGACCACTGTGCCGCCGCTCATTTCCTTCAGCAGCCGGATCACAAGGTTGGCTCCGATGAATCCCGGTGAACCGGTCACCAGGATGGTTTTGTTGTTCAAATCTATCTTCTGCATTTAATCTCTCCTGAACAGGTCACGGGTATAGACCTTATCCTCTACATCACCAAGCACATCCTGATCAAAGCGGTTTGCGATGATGACATCACTTTCGGCTTTGAACTTTTCCAGGTCGTTCACTACTTTACTTCTGAAGAACTCGGAACCGTTCTCAAGCGTCGGCTCGTAGATGATGATCGGAATACCCTTCGCCTTGATACGCTTCATGACGCCCTGGATAGCAGAGGCGCGGAAGTTGTCAGAGTTCGATTTCATGGTCAGGCGATACACGCCGACTGTCTTCGGGTTCTTCGCAATGATCTGGTCAGCAATGAAGTCTTTTCTCACCGTATTGCTGTGAACAACCGCCTCGATCATGGTCTGCGGGACATCCTTGTAGTTGGCAAGGAGCTGCTTGGTGTCTTTCGGTAGGCAGTATCCACCGTAGCCGAAGGACGGGTTATTGTAGTGACCGCCGATACGCGGATCCATGCACACACCATCGATGATCATCTGTGTGTCCAGCCCCTTGGTCTGAGCGTAGGTGTCAAGCTCGTTGAAATAGCTGACACGGACAACCAGATAGGTGTTGGCGAAGAGCTTGATGGCTTCCGCCTCGGTCAGATGGGCAAGCAGCACCGGGATGTTCTGCGATTCCTGGCCGGCTCTCTGCTCCTCCACTCTCGCGCCTTCCAGTAGCAGATTGGCAAACATCTGGCCCTGCTCCTTCTGATCATCATCGCAGCCGACAACGATGCGGCTCGGATGAAGGTTATCGTACAGCGCCTTGGACTCCCGCAGGAATTCCGGACTGAAGATGATATTCTTTATGCCGTATTTCTCTCTAACGCTCTCAGTATATCCAACCGGGATGGTGGACTTGATGACCATGAGGACATCCGGGTTGACCTTCAACGTCCACTCAATGGCGTCCTCAACAGCGCTGGTATCGAAGAAGTGGTTCACATCGTCGTAGTTGGTCGGCGTGGCGATGATCACGAGGTCAGCGTTACCATATGCCGCAGCCTTGTCTGTCGTGGTGTGGAGGTTCAGAGTTCTCTTTCCCTCTTTGGCTTCCTTTATGAATACTTTGTAGAAGTTCAAAATATAACGTATCCGTCAAACGATTAAGCGTCAGGCGTTTACCTGAGCCTGTTCGGTCCACGGCATCAGTTTATCCAAGAACTCGTCAGTAAAATGATGATTGGCAGCTGTGATCTGGCGGAACAGCCAGTTGAGATAATCAAACACATCCAGGCCGTTGGCCTTGGCTGTTTCCACAATGCTATACATATCCGCACTGGCGCTGGCGCCTTTTGTCGTCTGGCTGAACAGCCAGTTTTTTCGTCCAATCACGAACGGACGGATAGCATTTTCAGCCCTGTTATTGTGAGCCGGAATATTCCCATCTTCCAGGAAACGACACAGTGATTCCTTTTGATTTCGTGCGTACGTCAGAGCCTTTTCAAAATCCTTGTTGACTCCGCGGGGATCAACCTGATCGCACCACAAATAGAACCGGTCGATGATCGGCTTGATCTTTTCATTCCGAATTTTCTTGCGTTCGTCCGGATTCAGATCTTTCAGTTTCTTTTCTTCCAGGAGGATTTCCTCACAGAAATCAAATCCGGTTTTCGCTTTGCATGGCGTCAGCATTTTCTTGTCCGGAGACGCCTTGATGAATTTTCGTCGGGCATGAATCCAGCATCCGCATCGGATTCCATCGTTTCCGGCACGGTTATATCCGGCATAGCCGTCTGATACAAAGTAGCTGTGGTATCCATCCAGGAATCTGGAGGCGCATTCCCCTTTTCGGGAAGTCTGAAAGTCGAAGATGACGATCTGTTTCTTCTCGTTTTCGCCGCTCCGGAATACCCACATATGGCTTTTGCCTGAGCTTTCTTCTCTGACGACCTGTACCGGTGTTTCGTCACAGTGTAGCACATGGGATTTCAGCAACTGTCGATGCATGTATTCCACAAGAACCCTGCCGTAGTATTAATCCACTTCCAGAATCCAATTGCACAGCGTAGCTTTTGACATGGGAAATGCTGCCCGCTCCCAATCCTTGACCTGGCGCTCCAGCGGTATCGCCTGCACGTACTTGGCGTATATGACCTGGGCAACAGTGGAGGGGCTGGCGTAACTGTGCTTCAGGAAGGGATATCTGTATTCAAGCGGAAGCTGCGCCTTCTTAAAGATGGTCCTCGGACGATTCTTGCATACAGCGCACCGGTCCTCGCTGGCAAACTGGCAATGGGGACACGCCGCCGTGCCGTTTTCATGGCACTTGCATCTGTATACGCCGCGGTAGAATTCATGCTTTTCAATATGGGCAGGTATGAATTCATATTCTTCCTTGACCAATTCCTTGCCGATGAGTTCCATTTCGCGGCCGCATTCGTCGCAGTTCCTTGCCGGAGTGTCCAGCAGACAGTCCTGCGTCAGCACCGGAAATTTGTCAAATAGTTCTTTGCGGGCATTCTTTTTCCGCTTATGCGCAGAAACTTCGACCGCCTCAACCTCAAGGGGGTCCGGAACGGCTGAATCCGCAAACGCCTCCGCTTCATTGAATAGGCTCAGCTGTTCTCCGGCCGTTTCCGGAACCTGAGGAACCAGCTTCTCGCTCTTCCTGCCGAAAAGCATCCGCTGCATATTTTGCAGCATGATTTCCAGATCTGCGATTCGCTTATTCTGCTCTTCCAGCTTGGTCTCAAGGGAGGCGATATATTCCTGAACATCCTGATTCAGATTGTCAATTTCCGGCCTGTTCAAGCACATTCACCCCCCGTACGTCGATATATGATATATTCGACACGCGGGGGTGAAATCCTTTTGGAAATTTGCAATTTTTCTTTATTTTTTCAACGTTTTTTAAAAGAATTCTTTTGGCGGAGAAAAGACTTTTTTCTCAATCTCCAAGCCTTCCAGCAGACGGGAATATTGCGTCCTGGTCAACTGACGCACTTCGGCCGCTGTTCTGGGCCACTGAAACTTGTATCCTGTCAGCACTTTGTAGAGCAAAAGAAAGCCATCTTCTTCCCAGAGGATTGCTTTCATGCGATCCGCCTTCTTCCCACAGAACAGATAGAGGCTCTCCGCGTCCGATTTGATTTGATACTGCTGGGTCAGGATAGCCACAAGTCCATTGATGCTTTTTCGCATATCCGTATACCCACAGATGATGTACACATTTCTGTAGGCGATGCTCTCAGCCAGCATGCTTTGTCGCCTCCAGAAGGCGGGAGAGAAATGTGCTGCTGACATTGGCAGGAACGCGGAATTCAAAGCCATTCACCGAAAAGAAGATTTGTTCCTGTTCTTCCGGTTCAGGGGCAAGCTCCACTTTGACGATGGCATTCTTTGACGCAGGAACCCCTGGCAGATTCGGGGATGGCAAAGCAGATACATCTGATGCGAGAAATTCTTCTGCGGGAATGATCTGTGCCAGAATCTTTCTTTCCCACCGGTAATAGGTCGTGAAATCCAGCCCATGCTCTTTGCACCATTCCTTGACGCTCATGCCGCTGGAACGGCATTCCATGATTCGCTGCTTCCATACGGGCATTTTCTGGGCATTCTGGATGTCGTAGATTGTCACGGTAGCACCTCCGGTTGCACGCTTTTGCACCGTTAGCGCAAATTCGTACGAATTCGTACTACCATTAAACCATATTTCTCGCTTTGTTTACAGTCGCCTTATTATTTGACGGTTACGTTTAGCCTTTCTGCCCAATATAATATGCCTCCTTTATAACCGTTACAATACGATTAAATAAAAAAGCCGGAATCAGACCGGCTCTCCAAATGTATCTGGGTGGTTAGAATCAAAAATCTCGTTTGCCCACATGACTGTGACCAAGTTTTCCGTATCACTCAGATTGATAATGTTGTGGGTGTATCCGGGGAGCATATGAACAGCTTGAATCTTCTCTCCACTTACCTCGAATTCGATCACTTCGTCCGTACCAATCTTCCGCTCTTGAATAAGTCCATGGCCACTTACAACGATGAAAAACTCCCACTTGCTGTTATGCCAATGTTGTCCTTTCGTAATGCCTGGCTTGCTGATATTCACGCTGAACTGCCCGTGATCCACCGTTTTCAGCAGTTCTGTAAAGCTACCCCGGTCATCCACATTCATCTTCAGATCAAATGCAACCTTCTCGTTCGGGAGATAACTAAGGTACATGCTGTACAACTTCTTTTCAAAGGAACCCGGCGCGATGGTTGGCATTATCAAATTATATGGTTGGTCATGGAAAGTGTGAAGTAGATCTACAATATGTCCAAGTGTAGCCTTGTGCGTTATGGGCACGTAGCAGTAACGACCGGTTTCTGTTGCTCTCGGTGTTAATCCATCATACTCCATTCCATCAACGGTCTCTCCGGTTTTCGGATACTCACACCTCTTCGGTTTCCCCTCCATCGCATCGTACATCTCTTCGATCAGATCATCGATGAAGAGCATCTCAAGCTCAACACTCGGGTCGTTCACCGTGATTGGCAGATCGTTTGCGATGTTATTGCAGAAGGTTCCTACCGCAGAGTTATAGTTTGGGCGCACCCATTTTCCGACAAGATTTGGAAAGCGATAGACATAGACAGTTGCACCGATTTCGGCTGAATACTGAAAAAACAGTTCTTCTCCATCCCGCTTACTCAAACCGTATTCAGATGTGCCAAAGCGACCTGCCAACGTTGCCTGGAGAGAGCTTGAGAGCATCACCGGGCAAGTATTGTGGTGACGTTTGAGGGTGTCCAGTAGCGTTGAAGCGAAGCCGAAGTTCCCAGCCTTAAATTCTGCCGGATCCTGCGGTCTGTTCACACCGGCCAAGTTAAATACAAAATCACAGTCAGAGCAGAATACGTCCAGCTCTTCTAAACTGTTATGTCTGTCATATTCATAAATCGTTTCGATGGTCAGGTTCGGCCTTGTCCTATTCTTTCCATCTCTTATGTTTTTCAGGTTCTCTACAAGATTTCTTCCGACGAAACCAGCAGAGCCTGTTACGAGAATCTTCATACGTCTTTTCTCCATACCATCTTATTGACCACACCGACATAGGACTGAATGATCTTCACAACCTTGTCAGACACATTGATATCGGTATAGTCAGGGACAGGAATCGCCCCGCCATTCTTTTCTTCCTTCACCATTTCTACTGCCGTATCAACCGCCTGGAGTAGTCCCTTTGTATCAATTCCAGACAGGATAAAGCATGCCTTGTCCAGCGCCTCTGGACGCTCTGTGGACGTTCTGATGCATACAGCAGGGATTGGATGGCCGATGGATGTGAAGAAACTGGATTCTTCTGGCAAAGTACCGCTGTCAGATACAACTGCAAAGGCATTCATCTGCAGGCAGTTATAGTCGTGGAACCCGAGAGGCTCATGCTGGATAACACGAGAATCAAGCTGAAATCCGGATGCTTCCAGACGCTTCCTGGATCTCGGATGGCAACTGTACAGAATCGGCATATCATACTTCTCTGCCATCTTATTAATCGCAGTGAATAGACTCGTAAAGTTCTTCTCTGTGTCAATGTTCTCTTCCCGGTGAGCGGAGAGCAAAATATACTTCCCCTTTTCTAAGCCGAGGCGATTGTGGACATCACTGCTTTCTATCGCTCCCAGATTCTCTGTCAGTACTTCTGCCATCGGAGATCCAGTCACATACGTTCTTTCCTTCGGCAGACCACAGTCAGACAAATAACGCCGTGCATGCTCGGAGTAGGCGAGGTTAACGTCTGATATTATGTCAACTATCCGTCTATTCGTCTCCTCCGGCAGGCATTCATCCTTACAACGGTTCCCAGCTTCCATGTGGAAGATTGGAATATGTAGCCGCTTTGCTCCGATCACACTCAAGCAACTATTAGTGTCTCCCAGCACCAACACAGCATCCGGCTTCAACTCTACCATCGCCTTATAGCTTGCCGCGATGATATTGCCCATCGTTTCACCGAGATCTGCGCCAACGGCATCAAGGTACAGTTCCGGATCTTCCAACCCTAAGTCCTTGAAAAATACACCGTTTAGATTATAATCATAGTTCTGTCCCGTATGGACAAGGATAGTAGCAAAATACTTTCGGCATTTCTTAATCACAGCAGCAAGCCGGATGATTTCGGGTCTTGTGCCCACAATAATCATCAGCTTGATTTTGCCGTTTTCTTTCCAACTTGGATATTGCATAATATGTATCCTTCCACCGAACCGAGAGAGTTCGTTTTTACTTTGTATTATAAAGGCGTTGTCAAGGCCATCAAGCTTCGACCGTATGTGACCGACCTTCCAGTTCTTCCCTCACATAGTCAGTGCCCATAATCTTGGTAACCACGCCGTCAACATCGAGTCTTTTCGTGTTATGGCTTGTGTACGCCTCTTCGCCTTCCGTCGTCACTGTTCCCTCGACATAGAACTTATCATAGTTCAATCCTCTTGCATCTGGAGCGATTCTGAAGTAATGACCCATATCGATGGAACGGAGCCTCTCTTCCCTGGTCATCAGGGTTTCATAGAGTTTCTCTCCATGTCGACTACCGATGATTTTCTTCTCCGTTTCTCCGAATACCTTCATCACGCCATCAGCCAAATCACCGATAGTGCTTGCGTCCGCTTTCTGGATGAACAGATCACCAGGCTCGGCATGCTCAAAAGCGAAAGCAACCAGATCTACAGCCTCATCCAGATTCATGAGAAACCTGGTCATGTTCGGATCGGTAATAGTAATCGGAGCCTGACGTTTAATCTGGTCGATGAAGAGCGGAATAACGGAGCCCCGGCTGCACATGACGTTACCGTAGCGGGTGCAGGCAAGGACGGTACCAGAACGGTCAAACGCTTTCTGCGCTCTTGCCTGGACAACCTTCTCTCCTACTGCTTTCGTCATACCCATCGTATTGATCGGATATGCAGCTTTATCAGTGGAAAGGAAAACCACACGCTCCACCTTGTTCTCCACCGCCGCGGTGATTACATTATCGGTGCCTATGATATTCGTTCTAACTGCTTCCATCGGGAAGAACTCACAGGACGGCACTTCCTTCAGCGCAGCAGCGTGGAACACATAGTTAGCTCCGTACATGACATCGCGGACTGAATCCAGATTACGGACATCACCGACATAGAACTGCACCTTGGAAGCTTGGTCGGGGTACTGTGCCTGGAGGGTGTGCCGCATCCAGTCCTGCTTTTTCTCATCTCTGGATATTATGCGGATCTCGCCGATATCGGATGTCAGGAAGTGCTTGAGAACGGTGCTGCCGAAGCTGCCTGTCCCTCCTGTGATTACTAGTGTTTTACCCTTAAAGGCTTCTGTTATGTTAGTCATTTTCTATTAAACTCCTTTTCCAGTTCTATTCTTTATCCCAGCGATTGAACTGGAATGGTTAATCTATGCCCAATGTGATCCAGTTTCCACACTGATCACAGTAGATTCGGAATTCCCTATCTTCCGCCCCATCATATCGGAACTTCCTTGTTTCAAGATTATCCCGGAGCTGTAGATACTTCTTCGGCGGAGCTGTGAGCTCCATCTTGTTTCCGCATTCACATTTAATCGTTATTGTCATTGTGTGCCTCCCGCAACTAGCTCTGCCTCTTGTTTCACATCAGTATCGTACTCGGTGTCTGTGATCTCGGATCGCGTATATCGTTCATCCAGTAAATCGATTAGGTTCTCAACATCTGAGTAGTGATCTAAAACGAATTGGCCATTTTCTTCCCTGATCTTTCCGTTCCAGCGGGTGCTCTTGTGGATGTTCTCCCATAGCTTGTCAGGCTCCATCTTCAAGACTTTGGAATCTGTGATACGCATCAGTTTCTTCGCATATCGAGGCTTTCCATTTCCGCGTTGGACATAGTCTCTGAGTTTGTCCACGTTAGCAACGATACCCTTTCCCTCAACGGCTGAGATCGTCTTATCGGCTCGCAATCGAATATAGTCCTGGAAACCGAACGAATTCTGAAGCAGCTTATAAACAGACGCAATTATGTAATCATCTATCACCAGAAAATCAATCTTCTCAGCAAAGGTGATAATCGGATCAGTCATCTACTCAAATACAACACCTTCTGTGCCAGAGACAAACTTCGCCATGAAATTCTTTCTGGATTTATTCGGAACCATTATGCTCCAGAGATGCTGATATGCCCATAGGTGCTTCTCACCATGCCGAACAGAAAAAGCTATTCCGGTAGCATCCCCAAGGTCTTGTTTGCTAAACACACCTGCTGTTGTTTTGAGAACGGACAGTGGATCGTAACTCTCGGACGCAGGAATAATATAAAACTTCCTCTGTTCATCAGCGATCCGGTCGGCAGACACGTAATCTGCCTCATCGGAATTATATTTCTCAGACAGAATCTTCAAAATCGAATCTTTCAGCTTCTGTCTAAGATTGTTTGCTCCATTCTCAATAAACCCCATTTTCTTAAGCCGTGGATCAGACTTGGTGATTACATACACTTCAAAGCCACACATCCGTGGTGCGGCCGTGATTGTGGAAATCAGACTCTTTATCTTCTGACCTGTTAACCCTTGTCTGGTCTCGGCTTCTGCCATTTGCTTTGCTCCTCTCTTGTGTCAATCGTTATATACAAGGAAGACATCATCGGCGATGTACTTTCTTTTTATTACTATCCCATCGAATGGGAGTCCGCCCTTACTCAATCCGATATAAGTCTTGTTCTCTTTAACATCCGTGTATGGCTGGTCAAACTTGAACTCGAAAGTCTTATACCTCAGAGCCACAAGCAAAGGATTCTGATAGAACAGATCTGACCGCATCAGGAGAAATATCACCATTGAAAGCAAAACAATGAAGAATATGAATCCCCTGAGAGTCGATACATCGTCCACCAGTAGCGGTAGAACGAAGGTAACAAGGAATGTCACCTCAGAATCCTTTTTCTCCGGACCAATTGTTATTGTCTCGCCATGTGAGGCAAAGTTGGAATTCTGAAGATTGCGGAATCCAATAGCAACTACGGCCGTGATTAAAAGCCAGATTACGGAGAGAGTGGTGACAACCACGTCTCCAAGTGCTAGACTGTTAATAGCTTTTCCAATTGAAGTCCAATCACCGTGTAAAATGGAAACGAGAAACTTGATAACCAGTTCGCCATGCCCTACGTGTTGGATGAAGATAAGCAGGAATAACGGGCAGAAGGATTGCAGCACAAGAAATCGTTTCAGTTTTTTATCTTCCTGCATCTGCTGTCCTCCTGTTACTGATCTCCATCGTAGGATTCCCAGTTTTTTAAATCTTTCCTATTCAATTTCTCCTTTGCCGGGCTGACCACTTCCCTATAGTCACCGTCGAGATATAAGCACACATTATAGTAATCATAGCGACAGCAAAAGCATAAATCCATTTCCCTATTAGCCAATAGTTAACAAAAACATTCACAACAATCATTTGGTATAGGAATATTCCATATGAAATATCTGGTTTCAAGGATAGATATGGAAAGCGATATGCAAATCCAATTAATCCTGCAGTTAAGAAGCCGCTCCAAAACAAGTAATATCCGGATAATAAATCCCACCCACTCCAGAAAAAGATTAGCGCTGTTATCAAAAGGGTATACCAGTACTTAATCAGCAAAGGCAGAATTTCTTCCTTAAACTCAGCAATAAACATCCCTATAAAGAACAGCCAAAAGTATCTAATAACTGTCTGGTCATATAGTTTCCCAACTATTTCTATTTGCAGTATATCATGTGTAATATATCCAACCCCGTAACTTAAGCCAAATGCTAATGCAAATCCCAATAACCATGTCTGAATCTTACGATTCTTCATTAACTTATAGAAAAGCCATGCAATCACGTAAAACTGAACCATTACTCCAATTGTCCAGAGTGTTCCATTTGGCGTCCCCACTCCATACCCGCGTAAAGAATCCGGTGTCCAGAATTGAAATACTGTCCCCTGTGTGATTGCAAAAATCAATAGATGTTTTATATTCCATCCGCGATATAAAATCATAACCACAGCTATTTCTACAATTACTGCTATCCACAGTTCCGGGTATATTCTCCAGAATCGTTTCAGCAAATAGTTTTTGTATGATTTCGACCTGCTTATTGAAAACCAGATAAGAAATCCACTTATCACAAAGAAAATAGGTACACCGCGAAGAAAATATGACGCGTGAAATACTATTTCATTGCCCGGCAACTCAAGATGCTCAATAAGATGCCCAAACATAACTTGGAAAGCTGCTATTATCCGAATTAAATTGAGGCAATTATTGCTTGCTTGCTTGCTTGCTTGCTTGCTTGCTTGCTTGCTAAAAAATTGTCCATCCATTTGTACCTCCAGTCAACCCTTTTTGAGTATCTCTATTGTCCTATGCATTCCACTATTAATATCGTACATCGGATGCCACCCAAGAGCCTTAAGTTTACTTCCATCTAATCTGGCTTTTGTAGCTTTGCTATATCCAGCAGCCTCAACTTCATCTGGTATCTCAAACACCACGCTTTTATTGTTGATACTAGCTATTATTGCAGCTAAGTCCTTTAATATAATGTCAGATGCTTCATCTGCAATATTATAAGCCTCACCATTCTCACCTTTTAGCAAAACTGTCAAAAGCCCATATACGGCATCAGCCACATATGTGTAACTGTAATACTGCAATCCAGGAGACTTAAGAACAATATCCTCCTCCGAAACAGCATTCTTAATAAACTGACTAATTGCCTTGGTATCAGACATCAACATCGTCGGACCATATGATCTTGTAAACCTTGGAATTACAATGTCCAATCCTTTTTGAACTTTATAGGCCTGGCACAATGCTTCCCCACACCTTTTGCTCTCAGGATATCCAGCTCGCATGGTATTTGAATCTATATATCCACAGTAGTGTTCATCAAACATTTCCACATCTCCACGGTTCTCCCCATAAATCTCATTCGATGATGCAAAAGCAAAGCGAACCGCATTATGCTTCACAGCAAATTCCAACATATTTTGCAAGCCAATAACATTTGTTGAAATCGTTCCAATAGGATCAGTGGCGTACTGAATTGGGTGTGTATTTGAAGCCAAATGAAGAATATATTCTATTGTTCCGAGGTCATCCCGCACAAATGAAGTTTTTACATCATACTGAATAAATCGAAATAATTCGCTTTCGGAATACTTTGAGAAACGCTCTTTTGCTTTTTTCTCATTTCGTCCTAATGCATATACGGCGCAATTTAACCCTTCTTCGATATTCTTCTCGAATATTACATCCGTAAGAAAACTACCTAAAAGTCCCGTAGCTCCAGAGAGCATAACACTCTTATTTTTTAACTTTTCCCATGGCAGATTTGCTCTGCATACTTGATGTACATCTGCCATATACTGATCATTTGAATAAAGGTCCATTGAAGTCACCTCTCATTTCAGCCAATTGTCTTTATCTGACTTCAAATATGCCTTGAACATCTCAAGATCGTCCTTTGTAGTCAACTTAATGTTTTTATCAGATCCAGCAGCAAAATATAGCCTAACGCCCAGTTCCACCATCATGGTATTAGTATAATGCGAACCATGAATTCCCTTTCCTTTTTCGTAAGCCTCATGATATTTTGCATCTAATAGATCAAATCTATATGCCTGTGGGGTAGATACCCGACGTAAAGTCTCACGTGGTATAAACTTTGTTGTACTGATGTCATCATCAACAACAAAAATCTGCTCATTATATGGCAATGACGTTACTGCATTTCCATACTCTTGCGCCTTTCTGATAACGTCTGTTAATACTGTTTCATCAACGAGCGGACGAATTCCATCATGAATTATAATAATATCATTATCAGAAACCTTACCTTCTAAATTGTATACCCCATTTCGGATAGATTCTTGTCCCGTCTGGCCGCCAGAAATCACCCATTTAAGTTTGTCGATATTAAATTGTTTTGCATACGCCCACAGTATATCATGCCATCCGTCAATACATACGACCTCAATCGCATCTATCATTGGATGTTTTTGAAAGCCCTCAAGTGTATAGATGAGGACTGGCTTGTCATACACATTAATAAATTGTTTGGGAATATCTTGTCCCATTCTTGAACCGGATCCTCCGGCTATAATAATTGCTGTTGTCATTTTATTTTCCTCGCTCTTTTGTTTGGGAATTCAGCAAATGCTTATCTCTTTTAATATGATCATATGAGCAAACACGCAATAACTATTCGTACATCATTATCCTGTAATTATTCAGCCTCGGCCACTTCTGGTCTTTTTCGCTCAGAATCAGCGGATGCCCATCTGACATCTTATATCCGCTTGCATCGGCAGAACCAGGGTACACGCCTTCAACCTCTGGCCACTGAATACCGATCTCCGGGTCGTTCCAGGCAAGTCCACCTTCGTCATTGGCATGGTAAAAGTCATCGCATTTATAGCAGAATTCCGCTTCATCGGACAACACCAGAAAACCATGGGCAAATCCACGCGGAATCAGATATTGTTTCCTGTTGTCCTGTGTCAGGATCTCGCCGTGGTATTTTCCGTATGTCGGAGATCCTGCACGCAAATCCACAGCCACATCGTAGACGGAGCCTTTTATTACGCGCACCAGTTTTGTCTGAGGGAATTTTTTCTGAAAATGGAGACCTCGCAGAACACCCTTGGTGCTCATACTTTGATTATCCTGGACAAAAGAGAAATACAATCCCGCTTCATACATGTCCTTCTGGCTGAATGTCTCCATGAAGTATCCACGCTCATCCCCGTGAACTGTTGATTCAATAAGGCATAATCCCTCAATTTCACTTAAATTATAGGTTACTTTGATCTGTCCCATTTAAAGCTGTGCCTCCTTAAGATATCTGCTTACTGCGTCCTGCCATGTCGGGAGTGGCTTGAAGCCAGCGTCTACCAACTTTGACTTACCAAGTCTGGAGTTGAATGGCCTCGCTGCCTTACTTAATCCATACTCTGTTGTTGATACTGGGAGAACTGTGGTCTGAAGGCCATACTGTTTATAGAACTCGACGCAAAAATCATACCAGCTTATGTAGCCACCTTCATTCGTAGCGTGGTAGTAGCCGTATTTCTCTGTTTCAATCATATCGACCAACAGCCGAGCGAGGTCTGCTGTGTACGTCGGTGTGCCAATCTGATCGTTAACCACACGAACTGTATCATGGGTCTTGCCAACATTGATCATCGTTTTTATAAAGTTCTTTCCGTTCAAACCGAACACCCAAGCAATGCGCACAATGAAGTATTTCTCCAGTGTGCTCGAAACGCTCATCTCGCCGTCCAGCTTGCTCTGTCCGTAGACGTTCAACGGTGCATAGCACTTATCATCCGGCTCCCATGGGCGCTCTCCCTGGCCATCGAACACATAGTCTGTGGATAGATAGAGCATCTTTGCATCAATGGCCTTCGCTGCATCAGCGATATACTGTGTTCCGAGATGATTGATCGCATCGACCTTTACATGGTTCTCTTCATCTTCAGCTGCGTCCACAGCGGTCCATGCAGCACAATGGATGATGGCATCAGGTTTTATATCTGTGATTGTCATCATCACAGTTTCCCTATCCGTGATGTCCAGCTGTACATATGGTGCTGTCACCACAGCTGATCCATCGGCTACGCCAGCATACTTCTCTGCAATATCAGATCCGATGCACTCATGCTCTCTGCCAACCGCATCGTTCACAACGTCGTGTCCGAGTTGGCCTCCAACTCCTGTTACAAATATCTTCATGTCTCTGCTCCCACTTCCAATGGGGCTATGGCCACGCCTTAGCAGTTCAATCATCAAATCGTGCCCAAGCTGACCTGTCACTCCTGTTACAAAAATCTTTATCTCTTTACCCTGCCGGAAGACCGGCTCCTTTTACCGCTGCTCTTAATGAGCTTTCTGTCCACACTGATTTGTCCTATGATCACAGGCAGTGTGGTTACCTATTCGAATACATCTTCTCGTAGTAGTTCTGGTACTCGCCGCTGATGATTTCTTCCCACCAGGAGCGGTTTTCCAGATACCATTTGATTGTCTTTTTGATGCCGTCCTGGAACTTTGTCTCCGGCAGCCATCCCAACTCGTTATGGATCTTGGTCGGGTCGATTGCATAGCGTAGATCATGGCCTTTACGATCCGTTACATATGTAATCAGATCCTCGTTCTTCCCCAGCTCCTTTATAATCAGCTTCACAATATCGATATTACGCATCTCGTTGTGGCCACCGACATTGTAGACTTCTCCAATGCGACCTTTTCTCACGATCAAATCTATGGCTTTGCAGTGATCTTCCACATAGAGCCAATCTCGGACATTCAGTCCTTCACCGTACACAGGTAGCGGCTTGTCATTCAGGCAGTTGGCAATCATCAGCGGAATCAGCTTCTCCGGGAAATGATACGGGCCGTAGTTGTTGGAACACCGAGAGATGGTCACCGGCAGGCCATAAGTGCGATGATAGGCGAGAACGAGGAGGTCTGCCCCAGCCTTACTGCTGGAGTAAGGTGAAGAGGTATGTATCGGCGTTTCCTCTGTAAAGAACAGGTCTGGACGATCCAGCGGAAGATCACCATAGACTTCATCTGTGCTTACCTGATGATATCTGACATTCCCGTTCTTTCGACACGCATCCATCATAACGCTTGTGCCGATGATATTGGTCTGCAGGAAGATACCGGGATCCTCGATGCTTCTGTCCACATGACTCTCTGCTGCAAAATTTATCACAGCATCAGGGTGTTCTTCGGAGAATAACTTCTCCACGCCCTCCCGGTCGCAAATATCCAGCTTACAGAAGCGGAAGTTCGTATTATCCATAACGGGAGCGAGGGTGGACAAGTTTCCCGCATAGGTCAGCTTATCGATGCACACGACCCTATCTTCCGGATGCTCCTTTAGATGATAGTGAATGTAGTTTCCGCCGATGAATCCGGCACCACCAGTTACAATAATAGTCATCAGTATCTCACCTTTCCTTCCGCCACAGCTCTAAGATGCTCTCCATACGGAGACTTGCCGTAGCGTTCTGCGGAGGATAACAATTTCTCTTTATCAATCCAGCCATTCACATATGCTATCTCTTCTGGAGCACTGATTGTGATCCCCTGTCTTTTCGATATCGTCTGTACGAACTCTGCTGCTTCGATCAGGCTATCCATCGTACCCGTATCAAGCCATGCAAAGCCACGGCCGAGGAGCTGAACATCGAGGAGTGAGTCTTTCAGATACATCTCATTCAGAGTTGTTATTTCCAGTTCTCCACGTGCGGAAGGAATAACCTGATTTGCTCTGCTGCTCACTCTTGCTGGGTAGAAATATAGTCCTGTTACAGCATAGTTGGATTTTGGCTGTGCCGGTTTTTCTTCTATTGACGTAGCTCGTCCATTCTCATCAAACTCGACCACGCCGAAACGTTCTGGATCATTAACATAATAACCGAAAACAGTAGCTCGATAGTTGTTCTCGGCGTTTTTGGCAGCAACTCTAAGTATCCGGCCGAATCCATTTCCGTAGAAAATGTTATCACCAAGAACCATGGCGCAAGCATCTTCTCCAATAAACGCTTCCCCTAGGATGAAGGCTTGTGCAAGCCCATCTGGGCTAGGTTGAACACAGTAGGATAAAGATATACCGAACTGGTCTCCATCTCCCAGCAAGCTTTCAAACCTCGGAGTATCGTCGCGTGTACTAATAATCAAAATATCCTTTATTCCCGCAAGCATCAAAGTTGACAGCGGATAATAAATCATTGGCTTATCATATACAGGTAAGAGCTGTTTGCTCGTTACCATTGTTAAGGGATAAAGCCTCGTTCCTGCTCCACCGGCTAAGATTATTCCTTTCATAAATAGCCTCCAAGTGCACATTTTGTTACTTCGATTATTAACATTATACGAATCGGAACCAAAATCATTGTAAAGAATCGTCTTCTAAATCTTAGCGTTTGCTGAGGTATGGCGGGAGGCTACATCTCGTCTTTGCTTGGTACCTCGGTACGAAGCTTGTACCATTTGCACACTAGATATGCTTTATGGTAGCTTCCTTAACTCGGCGATCCACAATTGCTCAGTTTAGAGACTCTCTATACTGAATGTCCTCCACGGCTCTTTCCAAGTTAGTTTTCAGTGCTTGTTTTTTACGCATTTTCTTAAAACTGTTTCCTTCAGTTGAACCGCCAACGAATTCTTCATCAATAATAGGATTGAGTAATACACGATAACAGATACTGCTACCGAAACACAAATCCTTAGTAGAATATTATCTATGGATTTCGCAATTGTACAGACTAAAACAATGTTCATGCATCCAATAGCCGCGGATACAAGTGTTTTCTTTGTTCCAATCAACTTAACAGATTCTCTTGCATAGTAGTAGGCAATAATAAATGTTATCACCTCCGCAATAACTGTCGTAATTGCAGCTGCATTTATTCCCCATAATGGTATTAGTGCACAATTAAGCAATATATTAATGATGGCGCTTATAAGCGTGGCCTTGAAAACAACCTTTTCTTCTTTTTTGGGTATTAAAACACACTGCGTATACATATAAGCATATAGTGAAAAAACTATCGCTAAGCTTAACCATCTGAGAGGTTGCGCTGCTCCAGCAAATTCCTGTCCCGAGATTATTGTTACAATATCGTCGCTCAATAAATATAGGCCCGTGCACATTGGTAACATTAAAAGAGTTAAAGTATTAAAAACCTTTGAAAATGTCTCATCTACACTATTCTTGTCTTCACTTGTAAACAAAAGAGTAAATCTCGGGATAAGTACCATTAACACTGCAGCAAGTATGTTCTTGATGATGGTATAAACCTTAACTGCTGTACCATATAGGCCGACTTGATAATCACTAGTCATGATTCCTAACATTGTTGTGTCAGAGGATACATAGACTGTTATTGCCACTGAGGTTGAAAAAATAATAAGTATTGGCTTTAGATGTTTGTTCCAATCTATTAGTCCTGTTAGTCGAAATCTGCAATACTTCCTTCTTATATAAAAAAAACTTGCAATATTTGCTCCCGAATTAGAAACCAGTAAAACAAATAAATAATTAATTAGGTCGTGTGGCGAACGAACAAATACAAATATCAGAATCAGTGAAATAATCTGGAAAGCAATTGTTATTACCGCAATAGCCAGAAAGTCTTCATATACATTACAAATCCAGGAAACCCCTATAGTAGTAAAAAAAATCTCTGCACTAAGAATGAGCACTGGTGTTCTATATGGCATGAAAAATGGTACTGAGAACATTAAAACAATTAATAGCACATATGCAATTATAGTAGATACCATATTGATTGAGAACAGTTCGCTTACAAACAAGTACATCCGTTCTCGATCATCTCTTATTCTTGTGCCCTCCCGAATACCATAGGTTGAAACTCCTAAAGCTGCAATCAATAAAAAATAAGACAAAACTGAAAAACTGAAATTGTATACCCCAATATTTTCAACCCCTAAAACGCGGGAAACATATGGGTATGTCACTAATGGGAATAGTATCCCTAATACTGTTTTTGTTGTGTTAAGTATGGCATTTTTCGCTATTGATTTCCTATACATAATTATAGCCTTCTCTTAATCGTAGTAAGTCAAAACTTTTGCTAGCACCCTTTCTGCGATGCAACTCATTCCTTTATCCCCCGGATGAATCGAAACACCATCGTGCTCTATTATATGCGTCTCTCCATCATCACCCTGAACAGCGCTACCCATTCCTATCATATACTCTTCATTGTCTCTAATATCAGATAAATCCACAAAGTCAATTTCCATTTCTTCACAAATATCTGCCTTTAATTGATGCTTTTCTTTGCTCCAGAAATCATCAATAATAAGTATTCTGCATTCTTTCCCGGCTTTTGTTTTACAATATGCTATCAAACCCCTCAAATCTTCTTTGAACGTGGATATATCGCTGCAGTTTTCGGATAGCTGTATGGTAACTAAATCTATTCCAGATGCCAGATAGGGATCAAGTAGCGAATATGTTTCAGATCTATCATGAGAATTCAACTCCCAGGGAATAAAACTATAAGCGCACGCATTGACCGGACCATATTCACTTCGCAACCCATCTAACACTTTATGATAATAGTCTTTTTCTCTCATTGATGCAGCCATGCCCCACTCTCCCCACCAATATTCGCATATGGCATGACAAGTAATGCTGTTTCCTATTGCCAGATAATCATACGATTCCCCTGATACATGTTCTGTGAACTCCCTTGCATCATTATTGTTTTCTTGTTCATATAGTTGCAAAGACAAGCTGTTCAACTGATTTCTTAATTCTGATATCGAATTATTCTGTTCTTTTTCATGCGTGATCAACATGAAAGTAGATAGCAATAAAAGTACCCCCCCAGGCACAGATATAAATATCGTTTTATATTACGCTTCATATAATCTCCTCCGTTTTTTTGGGAAACCACTTGAATATCTCTTGTATTTTTTCAATACTCAAATCATCAATTTCTGTATACAATGCGTCTATATTCTTTCTAATGAGTTCTTCGGTAAGTTCAGAATAGTTTAGAGTCAGCATATACTCTATTATTTCTTTTTCAAATCGAAACTTTATCACTTTCCCCGGAACGCCTCCCATGATGGCATATGGTGGCACATCAGAAGCAATCACAGCCCCAGCTGCAATAACTGCCCCTTGACCAATATGAACACCTGAAAGAATAATTGCATTTTGCCCAATCCATACATCGTCCCCTACAATAATATCCCCTTTTGAAACTGCCTCTGTGAGTTCCCCTCCTAGTATTTTTGCCTTAAACGGAAATGAGGATACCTTATTTATGGGATGATCTCCTGCAAGATTGAAAACAACACCAGAAGCAATTGAACAGAAGGATCCTATTTCCGCTTTATACCCTTTACCAAAGTTTAAGATAGTCAAAGGCCCATATGTATAGTTGCCAACGGATACTGAACTATGATCAAAGACGTTGGCACATACAGTACTATTGTGCGGATTGCTTCTTTTCCAGTTTCTATTTCTGCAATAGCTTGCAATCTTGTTATAAATAAAATCAATCATTTTATCTCTTTGTCCATTCAAAAATCCATTCCAAATTTCGATAGCCATCCTTCACAGTTGGCTCTAGAATCATACCTTCTGCCCACTCATTCCAAGCATTAACAAATACATACTCATCATTTTTTATTGTCTCCATATATTTGTCAAAATACGATTTTGATACATGGGTTATAACATATCCTCTTTCTTTATGTCTCGGAGTATTGTCCCATTCAAAAAACAATCCATGTATTCCTTTTGCTCTGGAGCATTGCTTAATCATCACTTCATACAATTTGTCTCCATTTATTTTATATACATAAGAACTATGAATAAGATTTGCTATTTTCCGTAACGTGATTCTCCTTATTTTTGAAAATAGATCAATCAATACGGAGTCGTGATATATTAAAGAACACGTATATGGCTCTCGTATAAATACATCTTTTGTTACAGTTGATGTGGTCTTCTTGAATATGCATATGTCATCATTAAAACGTTTTGCTTCTCCAGTCCTCTCATAACACTCTATTAAATACAGACCGCTAAAGCCTTCCTCCCTGCATCTTTTATCAAAGAAACGAAACATTTCGTCTCTTTGGCTAAAATTTGATTTAAAAATAATAAACAGCGGCATATTATTCTTCTTTTCATACCGTTTATCCCTAAAAAAAGGTAATAAATACTGAAAGTGCCTTTCCCAATCAGATTCATCACCGTATTCCTGCTTTAAAAGCACTTCCTTTTTCCCTTCCCACGATCTATTCCAATCGTGATTTGCCCAGCAGAAAAAAAAAGGCTGATCAATGTCTTTCCATTCCAACAAGTTTTCGGCAGGCTTTTCTAGCAACAGTTTGCCATTAAAATAATAGTGATAATAAATCAGACCATCGATTCCATATTTCTTCATTTCATTAGTCTGATTACATACCGTTTTCTTATCTAAAAGATTGTAGTAACCACCCAGTGGAATTAATGGCTGGTTATGTCCTTTAAACAGAGGTCTTGCATTTCTAACGTTCGTCCATTCTGTAAAGCCTTTGCCCCACCACATATTATTCTCTTTAATTTCATGGAATTGTGGTAAATAAAATGAGAATAATTTCATGTCTCGCACTCTCTTTCTAACTAACAAAACTAAAAACGTTTCATCTTCCAAATATCCACTGATATTCAGCCGCTCCATCCGATATATAGTAATAAACAAAATAGAATAGGTACCACACAATATAGTAAGCGGTCAGCACTCGTTTATTTGTTTTGTTTTTCTGTAAGGATAAAATAAGCGGAATCATAAACACTTCAACAACTTGTGGTAAGCGAGCAAGTCTTCCATACCAAACATTATAAAAAGCCATAAATCTAAACGGAACTTCAAGCACATAGATGCGAAATAATGTTGAGAAAACAACATCTCTTTCAAAGTATTCTTTAGGGACAAAAACCAGGGTAACGGCTACCGGCAAAATATGCATTACCCACAGGGAAGACATACCAGCAGAATCAGCCGCTGAATACAACTCTGTTGAATAATATCGTGAGAAGATGCTTATGTTACTGGCAAATTTCATCAATATCGGAATAAGAATCGCTGATCCTAATGCTACCCCAATCATAACCTTATTAAGGATCCAATTAAGCTTAGGATTAGCTCTTCCTTTTATCAGGAAGAACACAATAGCTATGAGAAATGTTTTATGTAGTAGTGCAGCTATCGCAATACAGATAAAAAACTTTATGTTCTTATTCTTCAAAAGATATGCAATACCTAACATCACATAGCTGAGACCTAAAACATACCTTGTTGCATTTAAGGCATATACGAAATTACAACACAAAAAAATGTATACAATAAACCCATTCGCATCCGGAAACTCATTTTCTGTAGCAGCCAAATTAATAGCCAAAAGAGAAAAAATCAAAAACTGCAAAAATGTATAACTAGGCGCTATCCTATTCATGATATAGTAAAACGGTTCTACATAATAATCACTAAATGAAAGCGCATGATAATGCAGATATGTTTTAACACTTGCATTATGAAGTACTCTATACATTCCTTCATATGCAAAATAGTCCTCGCCTATTCCATATCTTAACGTGACAAGTAAAACCACCGGAAACATAGCAAGCAAAAAGCCAATGAAGTACTTATTCCTAGTATCTTTTGACAACATATCCCCGGGCAGATTTCTAGTTGGCGCTATTACATAGGGCACCCTACTATTATTTGAAAAGCTAAAAACATAGTGCTTTCCAAGAATGCTTAATAGTATTGAGATTCCTATTATTAATAAATATATTCCACAAGTTAGCACTTTAATTCCTCTTACACTCTCAATAACGATTTTTCTCTGGCTTCAATTTATAATAAACTACACAAATCATCAAAGCGGCCCACTCTTTTTTGTTCTTAATCAGGCTAAACATGAGCTTCTCTCGCCTACCGACGGATGGATCAATAATAAATTTATTTCTTACATTGCTTATACTTTCAGGTTCAAACAATTCACTAATTCTTTTTTTTGCATTCCAAAATCCGCCTGTTTTGCTCACTATCATACCACTATTCTGTATGTACTCTTCAATAAGAATCATAGAAAAATATCGAAAAGCATTTTGGACTTTTTCGTTCTTATCGGATGAAAATGCTTCCAGTTCAGAAAGCAGATTTATAATCATATCCTTCTTTCTATCCAGATTACTATTTACGGCTGATCCTCGTCTTATCACATAGTGATAGATAGTATCATTTAGGTATATCAGTTTCTTTGCATGCATATAAAACTGCAGGTTGAATAGCGTATCCTCTCCCAGTGCAAGGCTTGTATTAAACCTAATATCATTACTTTTCACCGTTTCCGTTTTATACAGTTTTGCAACAGGAACCGAAATTTTGGGGAGGTTATGGAAATTCTCAACGAATAGGTTTTTTGCTTCTGAAGGTCCAAGCATACATGCGGCAAGCACCTCACTCCTATACTGGTCCACATCATATACTACAATTCGTCTGCCTTCATTGGAAGCTCTGGTTTCTTTTCCATTAAAATCCCATAAATAAGTAGCTAGAACTATCTCAGCAGACTCTGCATTTTCTATGCTTATTAATCTTTCTATTGCATCGGAATCTATCCAGTCATCAGCATCCACAAACATCAGCCAGTCACCTGAGGCTTTTTCAATTCCTGTATTTCTTGCAGCAGATACTCCCTCGTTTTTTTTATGGCAGACAATGATACGCGAATCTTTTGAAGCGAGTTGGTTGCAAATATATGCCGAATGATCTGTACTTCCATCGTCTATAAGTATGATTTCAATATTCCTGTATGTCTGATTGATAACACTGTAAACAGCTTTCTCAACATAGTCTTCGACATTGTAAACAGGAATAATCACAGAAACCAGTGCACCCATATAAACCTCATTTCCTGTGATTACTGCATTTCTCCAGTATCCAATCACATACTATCTTTGTAGCTTCCCCTGTTTCACATCCCCCGAGGAGTTCATAGTGTTTTTTACAGTTTGTCGCATAGCTCTTCTCATCGAATTCTTCAATGTTGGCGACAAGTCTCTCATTTGTTTCCGCAATTGGAAACGGCCATTCTGAAACAGGTGTATACAAATCTGTAGTTTCTATATAACATTGCAGATCTTTTGCGAAAATAAAGCAAGGTTTGCCTGTCAACATAAAATCCCACATTGACGACGAAAAATCATTAATAAGAACATCCGCCGCTAACAGCAATTCCTGCATATCATCGTAATCTGTGAGATCAATTATATCCTTATCTTCTTTTACGATTTGTCTGTTGACTATACAAGGATGATAACGGTATGCGAAAATCCACTTCCCACCAAATCTCTTTTCTAATGCTTTACATGTTCCTTCCTCATCAATTCCATAGGATATCGCAATCGAATCATTAAAATAATCATCGTTCAACTTCCTGTATGTTGGGGCAAATAAAACCAATCTTTCATCATTTTTAAGCCCAAGTCTATTTCTTACAGTACTCCTTATTTCTGCATCATTCTTCTTCAAGCAATCGTTCCTGGGCATACCAATTTCCCAAAACTTGTCCGGAGACTCTAACATTGCTTTACAATATGCATCCTTAAATCGTTTACACGTTGTGAGAAGAACATCGGTTTCTTTTGCAGCCAACGCCATATCTTTTCTAAACATGGGAGTATCTTCATACATATCGATACCCATTTTCTTATATGCGCCACCGCCATGCCAGGTGTTAAGTACAAACTGATTGTTTCTTAATGGTAAATAGGAAATGCCTCCGCTATTTGTTACCAGTATTTTTGCTGTCATTCCGTAGAGGAAATACAAGAGCGAATTCAGTTGTACTGGCTTTATTCCCTTTTCTTTCAGGTTTTCTACACAATCCAGTGAATAGCCTGCATATATTAGTTCTATTTTCTTTTCTCTCTTCCGTATTTCTTCTCCAATATATTTTAGATTATCTGTATAGTGGGGAGACATATCGTTAATAAGCAAAACACGATACCCTTTTACAGGCAATAGTTTCAGAGGCACCATCGCTATACGTGTTATTATTTTCTTGTAATACCTAAGTATTTCTGAATTGTTCATTTTCTGTTGTCCTCGTATAGACTTGTAATTTGCCTACCTCACCCGACATAATATCAAGTGAACACTATTTCCTAATCCTCTTCTCAAGTCCCATCTTTTCATAAACCTTAATACCAAGATTATAAATTTTCTCCTGGCTCCTAAACTTCTCTGTGCATTCCGGCATGTCGTGAAACTTCATCAGTTCATCTTCAGAAATCTCCAGTCTCCTTGCCACTTCAGAAAACAGTTCCTTGCTTTCGTCTTCGTTCAAAGGTGGTTGCTCAAGGATTTTAAGAGCTTCATCTCTGCTCATCTGTCCAGTAACTACCAAACTGCTTAACTGCGCTCTTCTAATATCATGACCAAATCTTGTAGGCTGCCACCATCCCTCCAAGAACTTCGTAATAAGATCCTCAAAATGCTTCTGACCATAAGGAACATATCCGTATTCTTCGGAAAGCGTCTTTATCATCGATTCCTTTGTGAATTCCACAAGGTTGAGAGGCTTTATGGTTTTGACACCCTTTAGATATGGGATAACAAACTTATGCTTCAATCCGCTTGTATATGTATATTCCTTAATTGGAATAGAACAGTGCTTTTTAACAACATCTCTGATATATGTTCCATCACCGGTAGGACCAGCCCCCTTTTCCCATGATGCAGGATCTGCTACAACCTCCGTGCAAACATTATATCCATTCAGAATGTACTTCACTCCCAGCTTCTGTGAGTACTTATCGATCAGTGAAATGAAAGCATGATCCTGTGGAGCATCAAGCATTTCAAGGCCGGTTCTGAACCAGGCAAGCTGCATCTCACGCATCTCATCCCAGTTCATTTTTTCTATATGTAGTTTCACGCCAAGTTTCTTCGTGACTTTACGGATATTCTCTTCTGCAACCGGGAGATTCCATCCAGCATCTATGTGAAATACGAAAGGACGAAGTCCCCACTCTTTAACAGCCAAGTGGAGCATATATGTAGAGTCAAGGCCGCCAGAGAGACCAAGAATACAGTCATACTTCTTGTCTTCCCCGGATTTTTTAATGGCTGTAATCAACTCCTGCAGCTCTTTCTCATGTCCTTTACCGTGATTCCACTCAGGCTCTATGCGCTCTTTGTATTCATTACAGCGCATACACACACCATTAGCGTCAAAGGTAATATCCTCATCCGTTGTGTCCATCACACAACACTTGCATATCTGATATGGTCTGGTACTCTTACTTTTTATAACTGGATAACTCATTATCTCGTTTCCCTTCAATTCTTATAAATTCCTGCATCTGTCAGTTCCTGCTCGCTTGGTGCTGTAATCAGCACTGCCTTAAGCCTTCCATAATACACAAACATACTGCCTCCAGCAGCTGCATGTGCATGACCGTTTTCAAGAACATTCTTAAGATCCTTTATGCCGCCGGCACCACCGATAGCGATAACAGGCACCTTAACAGCATCAACGACGCTTTTTACAAGTTCAATATCATATCCGGACATCATTCCGTCCTGATCAATAGAGTTGATGATGATCTCGCCTGCACCAAGTCTTTCAGCTTCTTTTGCCAGTTCCACCGGAGTCTTATCTACGGCTTCAGTTCCATCAGCAATACAGCACTTATACTGATCATCAATTCTCTTAGCATCAATTGATGCCACAACGCTCTGTGAGCCGAACATCTCAGCTGACTTCTTAATCAAATCAGGATTCTTAATCAGATCCGTGTTTATAACAACCTTCTCGTATCCTATTGCCAATAGATCATGAACCTGCTCAACCGTTTTGATTCCGCCACCGTAACTAAGAGGCATAAAAGCTTCACTTGCAATATCCTTAAGTAGTTCAAAATCAGGATCTCTATTATTCTTTGTTGCGCCTATATCGAGAATGGACAGTTCATCAATTCCTTTACGATTAAAAATCTTAACGGCATTTACAGGGTCACCAAGGTATGTTCTCTTGTCGAATTGAATTGTCTTTATCAAATCCCTATCGTCAATCAATAATGTTGGGATTATTCTGGGTCTCGTGAACATATGCTATTCCTTCCTGGTCATCCCAACAAAATTAGTCAAAAGTGCCAATCCAAAGTCATGGCTCTTCTCTGGATGGAACTGAACGCCCATTATATTGCCTTTAACAACTGCTGCTGCAAACTCATATCCATAATCACAAGTCATCAAAACATTCTCTTCGCTGTCACACACAGCATGAAATGAATGAACGAAGTAATATCTTTGAGTACCTTCCAGATTATTTACCAGAGGATTGTTCTGTTTAATATCAACAATATCCCAGCCCATATGAGGAATCTTTAAATCGGTATCATCCGGAAACATAAATTTTTTACATTCAAACGGAATCAAGCCGAGTCCTGGCAAAGTACCTTCCTCACTCTTACGACCTAACAGCTGCATTCCAAGGCATATTCCTAAAATCGGAGTGCCTTTTATAGCACAATCCTTGATAATATCCGTCAATCCGAATTCATTTAGTTTCTGCATACCGGCATCAAAAGCACCGACTCCAGGTAGGATGATGCCATCAGCAGCATATATCTCTTCCGGCTTGTTTGTTATTTTCGATTTTTCACCTATAACCTTGAGCATATTAGCTATTGAGCCAAGATTTCCAAGACCATAATCCAATATAGCAATCATCCTTATATCCTTAAATTCCTTGTCTCCGAGCCAAACACGCGAGCCATAAACACACCGAGTTTTATAACCCACATCTGATTTCTGTAATCTTTTGGTGTCTTGTTTGGACGGGCAATTATTTCATCAAACTCCTGAGCTGTAATGCCCATTTTCTTAGCCACATATTCCTTATCCAGCTCCATCTGTTCCGGATCGTAAGGTGGTTGCTCTAATATCTTAAGCGCCTCATCTCTGGTCATTGTTCCGGTAAGGATCTGTGTAGAGCATACATTTTTTCTTGTATCGAATCCAAACTTGTGAGGCAGATAGTATCCTTCAAAAAAACGTGTAAACACATTCTCGTAATGCTTATTTTCATACTTAGTCCAGCCATACTTCTCATGGAGAAGCTCCATGGCTTTTTCTTTGTCATAGACTACATAGTCCAGCGGAAATGCCCTCTTCATCCCGTAGAAAAAGCGATATAGAATCCTATATCTCAGCATTCCACAGAGCGGAAAAGTCTTAAGGGGTACCTTACCAAACTTTTTATGTATATCCTTCAGCATCACTGTGTCATTCATATAAATCCACTCTACTGGCGGTCTTATGAACTCAGTAGCACTATTGGATCCAGTGAGTACATACTTTATCTTGTGCTTCACGGCATAATTGTAAAGTGCTGCAAATATTGCATGATCCTGTGGCTGATCACATGAAGAAATTGAGGCCTTGAAGAAAGAAAGCTGAAGGTCAGCCATCTCTTTCCAATTAACAACCTCAGTGTACATATCGAGGTCTAGGCCCTTGACAATCTTCTCAATGTTTTCCACTGCCACATTAAGATTCCATCCGGTATCAACTACAAATACCAGAGGTCTCAGATGCATTATTTCTTTTGCTATATATGCAAGGTATGAACTGTCAGCTCCTCCGGAAAGTCCAAGGATGCAATCATATTCTCTTCCTTCACCGGCTTTTCGTATTTTCTTTGCTAGTTCCTCTAACTCATCGAATCGATTCTCTTGTGGTTTCCAATATGGCTTTATGTTCTTTTCAAAGTTTCTGCAATGGTCACAGACACCCTGATCATCAAATATTATTCCCGAATCTGTAGTGTCCATCACACATTGTGTACATCTTTGAAAAGGTCTCTTAGCTTCCATATTTGGTATCAATCCTTCTTAAAATACTCATCCATCTCATCCATGAGTTTTTTCTTATCAAACTTCTCTTCGAAGTATTCTCTTGCTCTGTCTCCCATTGCTGAACTATCAGACTTCATAATGCTTCTGATTCCATCAGCAAGCGCCTCAGCATTTCCAATCTCACAGCAAATACCACAACCAGCCTCTGAAATCACACGCTCTGTTTCACCGGATGCAGATGCTATGATAGCCTTTCCGCAAGCCATATAAGACTGTAGCTTCGCCGGGATTGTATTCTCCCACAACGGTGTTTTGTTGAAACTTATGAATCCGGCATCAACATTACTCAGTATCAACGGCACTCGCTCAGCAGGAACTCTTGGAATCATCACGAACTTATCGCGAACACCGAGTGTATCAATCTGCTTCTCAAACTCAGACTGATATCGTCCATCACCGACAATGATGAATTTCACATTTTCTTCCTTAAGCAGCTTAGCTGCTTTCGGCAGAACATCTAGACCTTGGGCAGTTCCGATATTGCCTGTGAAAGCAATCTTGTAAAAACCGTCGGTCTGATCAATTTCATCCACTTCCGCAGGAGCCATTGGCTGATAGAACTCCTCTGCATACTGCGGCCAGTAGTGAACCTTATTTCTATCAACCGAGACTTTTCTATTAACTATCGCATTTACAAAACTCGGACTGGTGGTAAATATCGTTCCGGTCTCCCTGTAAATCTTATCAACCATCTTATCGATCGGACCGATAATCATCTTATTATGTATCCCGGTAACAGTCTCCACATTCTCAGGCCATAAATCTTGGACATAAAGAAAAGTCGGTACATGATACCTTTTAGCGTACCATACCCCTATCAGTGCCTGTGTCATGGGACTAACTTCAAATGTGAATACCAAATCGGCATGAAGATTCGCTGCCTCTTTGCTTTTAACCCACTTTTTACCGGATTTCAAAAACGAAAAATAGTTCGCTGCCATTCCGGCAGCATTCATGATCTTTTTGCTGCTATTTCCGCGAGCCACCAGCGGGATTCTGATGATACTCACACCATTCCATTCTTCGCGGGTTCTATGCTTTCTGTCATATCCTTCATAATACTTACCCATTGGATAATTGGGAATACCCGTGAGCACAGTGACTTTATAACCCCGCTTAACCCACTCACAAGCCATATCATTTACACGAAAGGTTTCCGGATAGAAATACTGCGAGACTAACAGAATATGTGGTTTTGAATCCGCCATCTTATCTCTTACCCTTCCGTCCTTTTAATAGAAGTATTAAGGTCAACAATTTGATACTCAAAATCATATGCCGACATCGACTGTTCATAACTCATGTTGCCAAAAGCTTTGTTAGTCAGACTGGAAACTTTCCCGGGAATGTGCGATGACAGACCGACAACCCAATTCCACATTTTTGAAACATGGATTCTATGCTCGGAAACCTCCGCAATGGTCTTGACCATATCCGAAGTCCGGGTATATTCCGCATTCTGTGGCCAGAATACTCCGCCTTCTCCCCGAATCATCACCTGACACAAGAATTCACAGAGATTCTCAGTATAAAGCATCGAGCGTTCGTTAACCACATTCGGAAACACCGGAAGTTTCTTCGCCATCTTCGCAAGCGTCGGATAGTTGCCCTTTGAACCCTTACCGTAGATCATCGGCGGACGAAGTACCGTCACAGTATAGTTCTCATCCGAAAGCGCTCGGACTCCTTTGTCAGCCTGCCATTTACTATCTCCATAGAAATTGGCCGGATTTGGCTCAGTGTCTGCTGTGATTCGTTTCGTCTTCCCATATGGTGCAGAATCTCCGTATATAATGGCTGAAGACATAAAAACGAACTGCTTCACACCTTCGAGTTTAGCCTTAGCAGCTGTCTCAATCGCCAAATCCGTATTGATGGCATAGTATTTCTTCTTCGTCTCTTCGTCCACTTTTCCGACATCGGCATGCGCAAGTCCGGCTACATGGTAAACGATATCATAGGGGCTGAAATCTTTCTCCCTCCATGAACCGTCAATCATATCAACCGTTTCTACGGAAAGTTCCTCAGAATAGTGCTCTTTGGCATAGTTTTCAAAGGAAACACCGATATAGGAATTCGCCCCTGTGATTAAGACTTTTTTCACTCTTTATTCTCCTGCCTTCTCAGTTCTCCCGTTCCGCCTTCCACAACGCTTTTATCGCCGCCGAATACGCCGACCGAGCCAAAGAAACACTTTAAATCCATCTTAAACCCAAGTTTAGATGTATACTCACCGTCTAACTTTGCTTTCACCGGTATCTCAAGTTCATCTCTGCCGTTAATCTGCGCCCAGCCGGTAAGCCCGGGCTTAATATCGTTAGCGCCCCAGCGGTCGCGTTCCGCTATAAGCAGGTCCTGATTCCATAATCCGGGGCGCGGCCCTATTACGCTCATATTCCCGATGAAAATATCCCAGATTTGGGGTAGCTCATCTAAACTGTGTGCCCGGATGAAGCGCCCCGCATTAGTGATGTATTGCTCCGGATTTTCAAGCATATGTGTCGGCTTGTCGTGAGGAGTGCTCATCTTCATGCTGCGGAATTTGTGCAGCTTAAAGTATTGCTTGTTCTTTCCGGTTCTCTTCTGCGTAAACAGAATCGGACCGGGGTCATCAATCACAATCCAGAGAGATAAGAACAGAAGGATAGGACTTAAAACAATCAATCCGCAGAAGCTTAAAACAATATCCAACCCACGCTTCACGAACTTTTCATAAAACCCTGCCCGATGAGAAGCATCTCCGACACTCTCTAAGTGTCCACACACACCGTCCGCATTCACCGGTTCGTTCTCATCCTCCACGAAGATAACCCTTTTTCCTTCCATAGGGTTCCTCTCCGCCGGAGCGTGGGCATATACGGAATTCGGTTTCTTAAGTATTGCAACTGCCGCAAGAATTACAGCAAGCGCAAGAACAATATACAAAAAGGTCATTCTTTCTGTCCTCTATTCAAAGAATCATTCATGTAACTCGACAGGAAGTCCATCCGGATCCGCAACATATGCGAAACGAATACCGTTCCAATCTTCTCGAATCGGTCCGGTCATTAGTTTCAGCGCTTCTGCGGTTTTCTCGATACTGTCCACCCGAAGTGCCATATGCCGAAGTCCTATACTTTCCGGTCTCGTTGCGCGTGCAGGATGAGCAGGGTCAATAAACAACTCTAACTCCATACCATTTCCGTTTAGGAGTACGACCATATCGTCAGCACGTTGAATTCGCCTATACTCTTGAAAACCCAGCATCTTGTAAAATGTGACCGAAGCTTCAGAGCTGACGATTATCGCCACATGATGGAGTCCGCTAATCATATATACTACTCTTCTCCTTCAGTCTTAATCGGCTCTTCACCGACCTCATTCATCAGCATCCGATACACCTCACTCCGGATGGCATCCACGCCCTCCTGATGGTAGGTACTTACCATGCCGGCAACCAATCGCTTAATATCCCGGCTGTTGGCATATGCCGCCTCCATAAGATCATCAAGATCATCGAGAAAACGATCAATATCAAACTTGAGCGGACAACCGATATGAATCTTCTCATTTTCCGTCTTCTGTATGCCTTCCTCGGCCATAAGTTTTTCTTCAAAAAGTTTCTCGCCGGGGCGAAGACCCGTGTACTCAATCTTGATATCCTCATCGGGCTTCAGGCCGGAGAGACGAATCAAGTTACGCGCTAATGTATCAATCTTCACCGGGCTTCCCATGTCAAGAACGAAGATTTCGCCGCCCTTAGCATTGGTTCCCGCAAGAAGAACAAGACTGACGGCTTCAGGAATAGTCATAAAGTAGCGGATGATATCCGGATGCGTAACCGTAACCGGACCGCCCTTCTCAATCTGCTTCTTAAAGATCGGAATTACACTTCCGTTCGATCCTAGAACATTGCCGAAACGAACAGCAACGAACTCCGTCTTGATGTTCCGAAAGAATTCCGCGTTGGCCGTAAGGTCCAGTTTCTCCTTACCGCCGCGAGTTCCTGTGTAGTGGGTGAAGAGCTGAGGAATATCTGCCGCACGGCCTTCCTTAATCTTGGCGTCGAAACTCTGGATAATCATCTCGCAGAGACGTTTCGACGCGCCCATGATATTGGTCGGATTGACCGCTTTGTCGGTGGAAATCAGAACGAAACGCTTACATCCATGCACCATGGCTGCATAAGCGGTCTTATAAGTTCCGATCGCGTTATTCTTAATCGCTTCACACGGACTGTCTTCCATAAGCGGAACATGCTTGTGCGCAGCCGCGTGATAAACCACGTCCGGTTTGTACTGTTCAAATATCTGAAAGACCTTCCGAGAATCCCGCACCGAACCTATCAGCGTCATAAGATCAAGTTCGGGGTGTTTCTCTTTCAACTCAAGCTGAATATTGTAAGCATTATTCTCATAGATATCAAAAATTATCAGCCGCTTCGGATGATGCTCGGCTACCTGTCTGCAAAGCTCACTTCCGATGGATCCGCCGCCGCCCGTGACTAAAACGGTTTTGCCATGTAAAAACATAAATACATCGCTCATGTCAACCTTAAACGGTTCACGTCCGAGAAGGTCTTCTATCGAAACATCTTTTAGATTTGAAACCGTAACGTCACCTTTAACAAGTTGAAACATCCCCGGAAGATTTTTAAGTTCGCACCCGGTTTCCTGACAGATTGCAAGAATATCCCTACGGTCATTCACGTGTGCCGAAGGAAGCGCAAGAAAAATCTTCTTAACCTGATATAGATTAACCGCTTCCATAATGTGTTCACGGCCACCGACAATCGGAACACCCTCAATATACCTGCCCTGCTTATTCTTATTGTCATCAATCATGCAGACAACACGGTCGCCTACCTCACGAGCATTGTTAATATCTCGAAGAATCATCTGCCCGGCCTGCCCAGCGCCGATAATCATAACATTATCTCCGCGCTCTCTTGCCTGAAGCACTTCGTTTCGGACGAGAAGCACGAAGCGATACGCGAAACGCACGCCCAATACAAGACAGAACTGAATAATCGAGCCAAATATATAGTAGGAGAACGGCATACGATTATTGATGTACTTCTCGGACTGAAGCCACATCAATAGAGTTATCCCGAAGATATGCACGATTGTAGTAAGAATAGAAGCGATTACCGTACGGAGCAGTTCGCTGTAACTCGCGAACTTCCAGATACTCTTATAGAGTCTCAGAAGATAGAATATCAGAATACAAATGATAACGTAAGCCGGAGTAAAGTGTTTCCACGCATTCAGATAATTCTCCGGAATCAAAGAAAAACGACAATCAAAGCGAAGCCATAGAGCAAGAAAATAACTCATGGCTACTGCAACGATGTCGTATATCATTAAAAATATTGCTGCGCCGCACAAGTGCCCTTCCCCAAAGAATCGGCGCATCGGCTTATGTTGCTTTTCGGCTGCTTTCATCTTTCTTGCAATATCCTGTATAACAGGAGCCCTCCGAAATATCGCCATCTGAAGTATGGCGTATTCATACATAGTAAGTCTACATCATTTTATGCAAAAAAGCAAGTAAAAGGGGCAAAATTAGCATTATTCCATGTCTTTTTTAGTCATAAAGCACAAAACAACCCATAAAAAACTTGAAGGGAGTCGGCATCAACCAACTCCCTTCCATAATTCTTTCATATGTTTTGTTCTATTTCTTCCCCACCTTATGCTTCTCGGCCTTATAAATCTCAGTGGCACGGTCGTTATCGTGGAGTTCTTTGAGAATGTAGTTGTGGAAGTCGCCGAGGTTGTCGGTCTCCGCGAGGGCGCGGGCGACAAGGTCGCGCTCCGATTCGGTCAGTTCTGTACGTGCAGATGCCGCCAGACGCTTGGATGGTACTGCCTGCGCGGTCTCTGTGCCTGCCGCACTTGTCACATTCAGCTGTGCCCGAAGGTCGGCAATGCTCAGATTATCCAGATAACTGTCATCCTGGGTGGTGATGGTAATCGGTGAACCAGGCTTGGTGCTTGCTTTTACGATTGCCTTCGGCTTTTTCTCCGGCTTAACTGGCTGTTTTTTCTCAGGAGCAACCGGTTGTTTCTGAACCGGTGTAACGACTGGCTTCTGTTCCGGAATTGCTGCCGGTTTCGTCTCCGGAACCGGCAGCTGATTCTTCTCCTGCGTTACTGCCTTCACGGCATTCAAACCGGAATTCGGGCGGTTATCGCTACCACTGATCTGGCGGTTGCCGTTCTCGGAAGCGTTCCGTCCGATCGGGTTTCTTCCGCCCACGTTCTGTCCGCTTGTGCTCCGATTATTTGCTTCCTGCCCGTTAACACCATGGGCATTTGCGTTCCTTCCGTTTACGTCCCGACCGTTTGCATTCCTGCCGGCACCGTTCCCGCCACGGCTTCCCACTCCATTCCGGCCATCTATGCCACGACCATTTGCGTTCCTTCCGCTCGCACTGCTCCCCGATCGTCCTCCTGCGCTGCTTCCGCCTCGGCTTCCTGCACCGTTCCTGCTTCTTCCGTTCGAGCCACTGCGCGAACCGCTGTTGCGGGTGCCGGCCGTCCGGTTGCCTTTCTTGAGCACTTCGTGCTCGGTTGTGTTCTCGACGACGGGCTTTTTCTTGCCGAAGAGGCGGGCGAAGAGGCCGGGGGCCTCGTCCTTTCTCGCGATGACGTGCTCGATGTCGGGGTAGCGTTCTATCGTTTCGCCGGTTTTCGACTGCATCTCGTGGATGGCCGGCTCGTAGCCTTTGTCGTTCGAGATGATGAAGAAGGCATCGCCTTCGCCCTTTGCAATGTCATAGCCGAGGTGCACCATGATGATGAAATCCAGTGCGTTCTTCCCGATCTGGTCGTTCTTGATGAGTTCGACCGTCGCATCGCAATGGAGCACCGACTCGGCTTCGATGAGGGACATCTTCGAGCATTTCGGCCCGAGGAATATCTTTACTTCATCGTGTTTCGTCAGCTTTAAAACGCCGTTCAGGCCGGCGGAACTCACATTCTCAAAATCTACGTATAATACTCTTTTCATCTTTCTTCCTTTTCGTCATTCTTGAGCTTGCGCGCATTGTCCTTCTGACACAATGTGCCTGCGCTCTGATTCTGCCGGAATCACCCGTTTGGACGGCTCCGGCACAATGTAAGGAAGTCAGAAAATGCTTTCTAACGGCTTATCTCGTCGAGCGTCTTCTCGTAGGACGGAAGAAATTCCGTAAGGAACAGCTCCGCCTCCGGGACGGCAAGCTTTGCAATCGACGCCTCGATTGTCTTTCGGGCGTGGTCAAACTCGCGGTTGCCTGCCTTGCTCTCCTCGATGCACTTAATCAGGGCCGAAATCTTGTCGGCCGCCTTCACGAGCTTCCGAAGCGGTTCGTCGTCGCCCTTCGGAAAGAAGATGTCCTCATAATCCCCGCGGATGTCGCCGGGGAGCATCGCAAGGAGCGACTCGGCCGCCCGGTCTTCAATGCCGTGGAAGAGGGTCTGCATCTCGTTACTGTAGTATTTGACGGGGGTGGGCATGTCACCGGTAATGATCTCGTTGGCATCGTGATACATGCCTATAAGCGCCGCGCGGTCGGCGTTGTAGCTCTTTTCGAGCCGGCGGTTGCCGAGTACCGCGAGGGCGTGCGCAATCATCGCGACCTCAAGGGAGTGCTCGCTGATGTTCTCGCGCTCCGCGTTCCGCATCAGAGCCCAGCGCTCAATATATTTCATGCGCGATATCATCGCAAAAAAGTGGCTGCCCATAAATTCACCTGTTCTTAAGCCGTTCTTCCTGCCGCTCAATCTGTTTCTTCAGATACTGACCGGTGAAGGATTGCTCGCATTTCATGACTTCTTCGGGAGTTCCCGCCGCAATGACGGTTCCTCCTCCGTCGCCGCCCTCCGGCCCGAGATCGATGATGTAATCCGCCGTCTTGATGACGTCGAGATTATGTTCAATCACAATCACGGTATTGCCGTTCTCGGCGAACCTTCTTAAGATTTGAATCAGCTTCTCCACGTCCGCAAAATGTAATCCTGTGGTCGGCTCATCCAGAATATACACCGTCTTGCCGGTGCTTCGTTTACTAAGCTCCGTCGCCAGCTTCACGCGCTGCGCTTCGCCTCCGGACAGGGAGGTTGAGGGATGTCCGAGCTTCAGATAAGACAACCCGACTTCGTTCATGGTTTCGATCTTGGTACGGATGGAAGGGATATTGGCGAAAAACGTAACGGCCTCTTCCACCGTCATCTCAAGTACGTCATAGATGCTCTTTCCCTTGTACGTCGCTTCAAGCGTCTCCCGGTTGTAACGCTTTCCGCCGCATACTTCGCACGGCACATAGACGTCCGGCAGGAAATTCATCTCAATCTTTACGATGCCGTCGCCCTTACAGGCTTCGCACCGGCCGCCTTTTACGTTGAAACTGAAGCGGCCCTTGCTAAATCCGCGCACCTTCGCCTCCTGCGTATTCGCAAACAGGTCGCGGATCTGGTCAAACACTCCGGTGTACGTCGCCGGATTGCTCCTGGGCGTCTTTCCGATCGGCGACTGGTCAATGTTGATGACCTTGTCGAGCTGCTCCACACCCTCAATCGCATCGTGGTCACCGGGTACGGTAACCCTTGCGCGGTTTAACTTACGCGCAAGCGACTTGTAAAGAATCTCGTTGACCAGAGAACTCTTGCCCGATCCCGACACGCCGGTTACACAGGTGAATACACCGAGCGGAATGCTTACGTCGATGTTCTTCAGATTGTGCTCCCTCGCTCCCTTTACGGTAAGCCATCCGGTCGGCGCCTTACGCACCGAAGGAACCGGAATGTATCGTCTTCCCGAAAGGTAATCGCCGGTAATCGAGTCCCTGCACGCCATGATGTCTGCGGCTGTGCCTTCCGCGACAAGTTTCCCGCCGTGCTGTCCCGCGCCGGGTCCGATGTCGACAATCCAGTCTGCCGCAAGCATGGTGTCCTCGTCATGCTCCACCACAAGAAGGCTGTTCCCGAGGTCCCGAAGTCCCTTCAACGACCGGAGAAGCTTGTCGTTGTCCCTCTGGTGAAGGCCGATGCTCGGCTCATCCAGAATGTACGCAACACCCACAAGTCCCGAACCGATCTGCGTCGCAAGACGGATGCGCTGCGCCTCGCCGCCCGACAGCGAAGCCGTTGCTCTGGAAAGCGTCAGATAATCAAGCCCTACGTCACAAAGGAAGCCGACTCTCGCCCGAATCTCCCGAAGCACGCGGTCGCCGATGGTCATCTTACCAGGTGACAGCTTAAGCTCCTGCAGAAATCCGCGCAGATCCCTCGCCGGCAGATTACACACCTCGTCGATGTTCCGCTCCCCGACCGTCACCGCAAGCGCTTCCTTCCGAAGGCGCTTTCCCTGACACTCGGTACACGGCTTGATCTCCATGAAGGACTCGTACTCCTGCCGCATGGATTCGGATGTGGTTTCGCGATAACGCCGCCGCACATTCTCAAGAAGTCCCTCAAAAGCGACGTCATACACGCCCTGCCCGCGCTGGCTCTTGTAGTGCACGTCCACCTTCTGTCCGTCCGTGCCGTACAAAAGCATGTTCCTTACAGCCTCCGGAAGCTCCTCATAGGGCGTATCCAGCGAAAAATGGTACGCCTTCGTCAAGGCATTCAAAACGCTTCTCGTGAAGCTTCCTTCCTCGGTTGCCGAGTTCCATCCGGTCACGGCGATGGCACCCTGGTTGATGCTTAGTGTGGGGTCCGGGATAATCCCCGCTTCGGTAAATTCCATCGTCATTCCGAGACCGTGACAGGCCGGACAGGCTCCGAAGGGATTGTTGAAGGAAAATGTTCTCGGCTCGAGTTCCTCAATCGTCGCGCCGCACTCGGGGCACGCGAAATTCTCGGAGAAACGAAGCCGTTCACCGTCCACAACGTCCACATAGACAAGCCCTTCCGAAAGCTTCAGGGCATTTTCCAGCGAATCCGTAAGACGGCGTTCCATCCCCGCTTTCACGACAAGACGGTCCACAACGATTTCGATGTCGTGCTTCTTGTTCTTGTCAAGCGGAATCTCTTCGGTCAGTTCATAAGTTACTCCGTCCACATTGGCGCGGACGTAGCCGCTCTTTCCGGCAGCCTCGAGCACACGGCGGTGCTCACCCTTCTTGCCGCGGACCACGGGCGCAAGCACGAGAATCTTCGTCCCCTCGGGAAGGGCCGTTACCGTGTCTGCCATCTGGTCCACTGTCTGCCTTGCGATTTCAATGCCGCAGTTGGGGCAGTGGGGGGTGCCGATTCGGGCGTACAGAAGACGAAAGTAATCGTAAATCTCCGTCACGGTTCCGACGGTCGACCGCGGATTACGGTTCGTCGATTTCTGGTCGATTGAAATTGCGGGGGGAAGCCCTTCGATGCTCTCAACATCCGGTTTCTCCATCTGTCCGAGGAACTGGCGGGCGTAACTACTGAGCGACTCCATGTAGCGTCTCTGCCCCTCCGCGTAAATTGTGTCAAATGCGAGCGAGCTCTTCCCGGAACCCGAAAGCCCGGTCAGCACAACCAGCTCGTCCCGCGGGATATTCACGCTCAGATTCTTCAGGTTGTTCTCTTTCGCTCCGCGCACGCGAATATACTTCTTGTTATCCATGAATCCTTCTTATCTCTGTCCGCGTTTGCGGATGTTTCCTTTATTACCGGCTAAAGCAGCTGCCTAAGCGCCGGTTCAAAGCTGCCGTAAGCTTCGTCACCGACTTATATACTGTCTGACCTTCGAGATCTCGTCCCGAAGCTCGGCGGCCCGCTCAAAATTGAGTTCGGCGGCTGCGGTGTGCATCTTCTTTGAAAGCTTCGCGATGAGCGCCTCAAGCTCCTTGTCGCTCATCGACTCGTAATCCTTCTCAATGCTGTTCGTGATCTTGTCCGCCTTCTTCGAGATGCGGATCAGGTCTCTGACTTCCTTCTGAATCGACTGCGGCGTAATGCCGTGCGCCTCGTTATAGGCCGCCTGCACCGCGCGCCTCCGGTTTGTTTCATCAACGGCAAATCGCATGGATTCCGTCACGGTATCCGCGTACATGATGACGTGGCCGTCCGCATTTCTCGCGGCGCGTCCGATGGTCTGCACAAGCGAGGTCTTCGAACGGAGAAACCCTTCCTTGTCCGCATCGAGAATCGCAACCAGCGTGATTTCCGGAATATCCAGTCCCTCACGGAGCAGGTTGATACCTACCAGCACGTCGAACAGATCAAGACGCATATCCCTTATAATCTCACCGCGCTCAAGCGTATCGATGTCCGAGTGCAGGTAACGGACCCGGATGCCGATGTCACGAAGGTAATCGCACAGCTCCTCCGCCATGCGCTTCGTGAGCGTCGTCACCAGGACCTTGCCGTGGCGGACGGTTTCCTTCCGAATCTCCGCCGTCAGGTCATCAATCTGCGTTGCAACCGGGCGGATGAACACCTCCGGGTCAAGAAGTCCGGTCGGGCGGATAATCTGCTCGGCGCGAAGCAGTTCATGATTCTCCTCATACTCGTCGGGAGTAGCCGAAACGAACAGCATCTGGTTGATTTTCCCCTCGAACTCATCGAAGGAAAGGGGGCGGTTACATTTGGCGGAAGGCAAGCGAAATCCGTATTCTACAAGCGTAGACTTACGCGCCTGGTCCCCGTTGTACATGCCCCGTATCTGCGGAATCGTAATATGCGACTCGTCAACGATAATCAGATAGTCGTCCGGGAAATAATCCATCAAAGTGCTCGGCGCATCCTTGGGCGTGTGCCCCGCAAGATGCATCGAGTAGTTCTCGATTCCGGAACAGAAGCCGGTCTCCCGAAGCATCTCGAGGTCATAGCGGGTACGCTCGTTGATACGCTGTGCCTCAATGAGCTTGCCTTCCCGCTGAAAATAGTCGACCCGCTCCTCAAGTTCGGTCTCGATATTCGAAAGCGCCTTCTCGCGCTGCTCTGCGTTCACCACATAGTGGGACGCGGGAAATACGACCATATGCTGAAGGCTCACCTTCGGTGTGCCCTTTAACGCGTCAATAATCTGAATCCGGTCGATTTCATCACCGAAGAACTCGACCCGGTACGCCTCGCCGTCACCGCCCGCAATCGGATAAATCTCCACCACATCGCCGCGCACGCGGAAGGTCCCCCGCCGAAAATCGAGGTCACTTCTCGTATACTGGATTTCGATGAGCCGCTTCAAAACCTCGTCCCGGTCGCGCTTCATACCGGGCCTAAGGGACAACGTCATGTTCTGGTAATCAATCGGGCTGCCGAGTCCGTAAATGCAGGACACGGATGCCACGACGATGACGTCGCGCCGCTCGGTGAGAGCCGCTGTCGCGGAATGCCTAAGCCGGTCAATCTCGTAGTTGACGTCGGCATCCTTCTCGATGTACGTATCCGACGAAGGCACATAGGCCTCCGGCTGGTAGTAGTCGTAGTAACTGACGAAGTACTCGACCGCATTGTCCGGGAAGAATTCCTTGAACTCGCCGTACAACTGCGCCGCAAGCGTCTTATTGTGCGAAATAATCAGAGTGGGGCGCTGCAGTGCCTGGATGATATTCGCCATCGTGAACGTCTTGCCGGAGCCCGTGACCCCGAGAAGCGTCTCAAACTGATTGCCCTCACGGAAGCCCTTCACCAGCTTCTCGATTGCCTCCGGCTGATCGCCGGTCGGGGCGAACGGAGCTTTCAGCTGAAACTGTCCCATACGTTGTCCTCTCTATGTCTGCGGCAAATACCACACGGCTCTGCTGCCAACTGCACGCCGCAAGCGCGCCATTTCGTCGCGTCCGCCGGGCAAAATCTAATCTTCGCCCTTCTCCGGGCAGCCGGTTGCCTTCCACTTCAGATATCCGTTAATGAACGGGTCGAGATTGCCGTCGAGAACGCCCTGCGCGTTACCGACTTCGACGCCCGTCCGTGTATCCTTCACCATCGTGTACGGCTGCAGCACGTACGAACGGATCTGGCTTCCGAAATCGATGCCTCGTGTCTCGCCGCGGATGCCGCTTGTCTTCTCCTCGGCTTCCTGCTGCTTTAATAGATACAGCTTTGCGCGGAGCATCTGCATTGCCTTGTCCTTGTTCTGGAACTGGCTCCGCTCGTTCTGGCACTGCACCACAATGCCGGTCGGCAGGTGAGTGATTCGGATGGCGGAACTCGTCTTGTTGATGTGCTGTCCGCCGGCGCCGCTCGAATGGTATGTATCGATGCGCAGATCCTTTTCGTTGATCTCCACATCGAGGTCGTCTTCGATATCCGGCATGACATCACACGAAACGAACGATGTCTGCCGCTTGTTGTTCGCGTTGAACGGGCTCAGCCGCACCAGACGGTGCACGCCGTGCTCACTCTTTAAATGCCCGTAGGCATTGGTCCCATTGACCTGAAATGTGACGGCCTTGATTCCGGCCTCGTCACCTTCCAGGTAATCGAGCAATTCCACGCTGTAGCCCTTCTTGGCCGCATACTTCTGGTACATGCGGTACAACATACTCGCCCAGTCGCAGCTCTCGGTGCCGCCGGCACCCGCGTGAAGGGTAACGATCGCATTTTCCTTATCGTAAGGTCCCGAAAGAAGCGTCTCGAGCCGGAGGTCGTCAAGCGTCGTGGTGAATTCATCAAGCTCCGCCTGAATTTCCGGGATCATCTCGGGGTCGTTCTCTTCGTACCCCATCTCGATCAGCGCTTCAATGTCATCGAACTGCCGTTGAAGCTTTTGGTAGCCTTCCACCGTCTGTTTCAGTTCGTTCAGCTCCCGCGAGCATTTCTGGGCTTTCTCCACGTTGTCCCAGAATCCCGGGGATTCGAGAAGCCCCGAAAGTTCTTCTATCTTCCTTGTCTTCGCCTCAAGCTCCAGCGAGTCGCCCACCTCTTTGAGCGGCTGCTTATAAGCCCCGAGCGTTGCCTTCATCTGGTCTAGTTCTATCATACAGAAACTCCTTCTTCTGTTCCACCCCGCTGCAGAATGACAGGTGGGTGTGTCTCCCGGAAGCCGAGAAAGCTCTAAGTTTGTTCTAAGCACCTGCTGCGGAGCGATGTTTATGGCGCATGCCCGAGTCTGAATGGGCATGTGCAGTCAAAACTCGTTCCGCAGGGTTAGGTTCAGCCGCCTTTCTTCATGCAGCAGAACTTGTACTTCTTGCCGCTTCCGCACGGGCACGGATCATTCGGCATGATCTTCTTCGATGCGCGGCGCACAGGCTCGCGGACGGAACTGTCGTCCTTGTTCGTGCCGGTAATCTTCGCCACTTCCTCACGCTCCACCTTCTCCTGCACGCGGATGTGCATGAGGGCGCGAACGGTATCCTCGCTGATGGCGTCGGTCATCTCGTTGAACATCTCGTAGCCCTGGAACTTGTATTCCTGAACCGGGTCACGCTGACCGAAGGACTGCAGGCCGATACCCTGCTTCAGCTGGTCCATGTCGTCGATGTGGTTCATCCATTTGCGGTCAATGGTACGAAGCAGGATTACGCGCTCCACTTCACGGAACTGATCATCCGGGAACTGCGACTCCTGCTCATGGTAACGCGCCTCAACCTCTTCGCGTACCTTTTCGACGATGTCCTTATGCTTCATGCGCTCGAGGTTCTCAAGCGTGTAGCCGGATACGTCAATATCGAACTCGTTCTCGAGTTCGGTCTTGAAGCCGTGGATGTCCCACTCTTCGGGAACCACGTCGTCGTTGATGTAGTTGCTGACAATCTTCTCGACGGTGCGGCCGACCATGGTCATCACATTTGCCCGCATATTCTCGCCGTTTAATACCTTGAGACGCTCTTCGTAGATAATCTCACGCTGCTCGTTGTTTACACGGTCATATTCGAGGAGGTTCTTACGGATACCGAAGTTGTTATCCTCGATACGCTTCTGGGCCTTCTCGATAACGCTTGAAAGCATTCTGTGGTGAATCTCCTGCCCGTCGTCAAGGCCGAGCGTCTTGAAGAGACCCATCATCCGCTCGGAACCGAACAGACGCATTAAATCGTCCTCGAGGGAAATGTAAAAGCGGGATTCACCGGGGTCGCCCTGACGGCCGGAACGTCCGCGCAGCTGGTTATCAATACGGCGGGACTCATGCCGCTCCGTACCGATAATCTTCAGGCCGCCGAGCGCTCGGATTTCGTCGGCGCGCTTCTCGGCCTCCTTCATGAGTTCTTCGCGGGTCTCCGCAGAGGCGTCCTCCGGAATGTCAACGGCGCCGCCGAGACGGATATCGGTACCACGGCCTGCCATGTTGGTCGCGATGGTAACCGCACGCTTCTTACCGGCTTCGGCGATGATTTCCGCTTCGATTTCATGGAATTTTGCGTTCAGGACTTTATGCGGAATGCCGCGCTTACGAAGCATTTCACTGATTGTCTCGGATGCCTCGATGGTAATCGTACCGACAAGCACGGGCTGACCGTTCTGGTAGGACTCCTGAACCGCATCGGCGATTGCATTTAGCTTTTCCTTCTTGGTGCGGTATACGGCATCTTCGTGGTCGATACGTGCAACCGGCATGTTGGTCGGGATACATACAACGTCCATGCCGTAAATCTCACGGAATTCCTTCTCTTCGGTCTGCGCCGTACCGGTCGCGCCGCACTTCTTTTCGTATTTGTTGAAGAAGTTCTGGAACGTGATGGTGGCAAGCGTCTTACTCTCGCGCTTAACCTTTACGTGCTCCTTCGCTTCGATTGCCTGATGCAGTCCGTCGCTGTAACGGCGGCCCGGAAGAATACGTCCGGTAAAGTCGTCTACAATCAGAACCTCGTCATCTTTGACGACGTAATCATGGTCCTTCTGGAACAGATTATGCGCCTTCAGGGCAAGGTTGATGTTGTGCTGAATCTCAAGGTTCTCGGCGTCGGCGAGGTTCTCAATCTTGAAGAACTGCTCGACCTTACGAACGCCCTGTTCGGTCAGGTTGACCGTGCGCTCCTTCTCGTTGACGACGAAATCGCCGGTTTCCTGCGTCTGCTCGCCGAGCAGCATGTCCATCTTACTAAGCTCGGTTTCGGTACCCTTCGTGAGCTGTCTTGCGAGAATGTCGCAAACCTCATAAAGCTTCGTGGATTTGCCGCTCTGGCCGGAAATGATAAGCGGCGTTCTTGCTTCATCGATAAGAACCGAGTCGACCTCATCGATTATGGCAAATGCCAGACCTCTCATGACAAGTCTCTCACGATAGATGACCATGTTGTCACGCAGGTAGTCGAAGCCGAACTCGTTGTTCGTTCCGTAAGTGATGTCGCATGCATACTGCACACGGCGCTCGTCGTTGTCCATATGGTTCAGGATACAGCCGACGGTCAGTCCGAGGAAACGGTGAATCTGTCCCATCCACTCGGAGTCACGCTTTGCGAGGTAATCGTTGACCGTTACCACGTGCACGCCGTTCCCGGTAAGCGCGTTCAGGTAAGAAGGAAATGTCAAAACAAGCGTCTTACCTTCACCGGTTTTCATCTCGGCGATACGGCCCTGATGAAGAACGACACCGCCCATCAGCTGCACGCGGAACGCGCGCTGCCCGAGTGTACGCTTGGCTGCCTCACGGACCGCCGCGTAAGCTTCCACCAACAGGTCATCAAGCGTCTCGCCGTTTGCAAGCCGCTCCTTAAATTCTACAGTCTTGTGCGCCAGCTGTTCATCGGATAACTTCTCGTAATCCGGCTCCAGCGCTTCGATTTGATCGACGATCGGTACAATCCTTTTTAACTCATGATCACTGTGTGTACCGAACAGTTTCGTAATAAGTCCCATTCGCTTTCCTCTCCCTCGTGGATTCACTAAACGACAGAATACCACATTCTGAATTATTGTACCACAAATCGCCGGCAAAGGCAACCGATTTCGTACATCCGTTCCCTGCCTCGATGCACCGGATTTCCTGCGGACTGCGCCCCGGCTTCCCCCGCCGCCCCGTACTACAAAAATGGAATAGAATTGTGGATAAAGTGGATAAAAATGTGGGATTTGCCGCGAAAAATGCCATAAAATCACGCAAAAACGGTGGATAACCCGCAATACTATGCAAGTTATCCACCGTTAACTCATTCACTGCCAGCCATCACAACCCGCATTCTTCCGCAGGGAGACGGCTCTATCTTACCCCAGATGATACCGTCCGGCCTGGACGTTCCACATCTCGGCGTAGCGGCCGTTCATGGCGAGGAGAGTTTCGTGCGTGCCTTCCTCCACAATCCGCCCGTTTTCAAGCATCAGGATACGGTCGGCATCCCGCGTCGTCGAAAGACGGTGCGAGATATAGAACACGGTCTTGCCCTTCGCGGCCGACTCCATTGCCTTGTTGAGTTCGTACTCGGCAATCGGGTCTAAGGCGCTTGAGGGCTCATCCATGATCAGGATGTCGGCGTCCTTATAGAACGCTCTTGAAATCGCTATCTTCTGGCTCTCGCCGCCCGAGAAATTGACTCCCGCCTTATCGAACTCGGTCGTAACCGGCGTCCGAAGACCTCTCGGAAGCTTCTCAAGGCGCTCGCCGAATCCGGCCCGCCTGAGGGCGCTTGTAATCTCCTCGGCGTCGGAACCGCGGAAGTTCTTCGGAAGACGGTCCATTATGACATTTTCCGCGAGGCATGCGCCGTACATCTGGTAATCCTGGAAGACAACGCCGAACCTGCTCCGGTAGTCGTCCGGCCGGAACTCGCGGATGTCATGTCCGTGGAAACAGATGGACCCCTCGGTCGGATCGTAAAGGCGCATCAGAAGCTTAATAAGCGTCGTCTTGCCGGCGCCGTTGTAACCGACAATTGCGATGTGCTCGCCCGGCTTTACCGAAAGGGAGATGTCGCGTAGCGTGTCCTCGGCGTCCTCGCGGTACCGGAAGCTCACATGGGAAAGCGTAAGCTTGGCGTTGCCGTCCGGCACGTCCTCGCCCTCGTTCTTCTTGATCTTCGGTTCATATGCGAGAAATGCACGGATTTTGTCGATATACAGGCTGTTCTCCTGGGCCTGCGGGAAGATGTCCGCAAGGTCCGCCATGCCGCGCCGCAAGCTGCCCGTCCGGTTGAAGAGAACAACCGCATCGCTGTAAGCGATGGCATGCTTTACTGCAGCCCGGAACACAAGATACGTGATGTAAAGGCCGTCCATGATGAAGTCGCCCACCACGTAGTTCCTCGTGAATCCGAGGAGCGTCCGTTTGGTCGCAACCTTCTTCTGTTCCTTGCAGATTTCGTCGTCTGCCTCGGCAAATTCCTCCTCCAGCCGGTCGCCGACCGCCGGATGCAGCCTTAATTCCTTCGCGTAATCGTTCAGGTAGAAGACACGGCTTACATAGTTTCGTTTCCGCTCAAGCGGATTGACGGCAAGCCGCACCTGATAATTCAGTTTATTCAGTACCCGCGACACAAGGAATCGGAGAATAAACGACCCAAGCACGAACAGAATGCCCGCGGCGTCCGTCAGCAGGTAGAACACGCCCGTCGTGAACAGGATTGTGATTGCCTGCATGATCCGGTTGCACATCGTAAGGAACCGGTCAATCGAACTCTCCGCCTCCGCCACCGCCAGCACGAAATCGTTGTAGTACTCCGTGTCATCGTAGCAGGACAGATCCAGTTCGGCCGCCTTCTTAAACATCTGCTCCTTCAAAGCGCGGTACAGCTTCGGCTTGCTCCGGTACGTCCACCCGTGGATGAAGAATCCGTCCGGAACAATCTGCAGCATATTGATCGTCAGGATGATTCCGATGACCAAAAGCGGCTTCCAGAAGGGCTCCTGGAACTCCGCGCACCGAAGCACGTAACGGATGCCGAGCACATGCTCCAAAAAGATGATTCCCTGGTAACGGAATCCGTCATACAAAAAGTAAATCATGTATCCGGGACAGGTCTTAAAGCACAGCTTCCACAGATACAGCTGGTTTTTCCATACATGCTTCATGCGAAGGCACCTCCCTTCGCATCCGCGCCAAATGTAACGCTCCCGTTCCCGTCGCCGGACACCGCCAGGTAGTTCTTCGCCTGTTTCTCGTACATGTCGGCGTAAATGCCGTGCTGCTTCATGAGCATGTCGTGCGTTCCCGCCTCTTTGACCGTGCCGTCCGAAAGCAGATATACCCAGTCGGCGCTCTGCACGGAAGAGAGCCGGTGCGAGATGAACACAAGCGTATTCTTCTCGCAGGTGCGGTAGATATTATCGAAAAGCGTACCTTCCGCAATCGGGTCCAGAGCGCTCGAGGGCTCGTCGAACACCTTGAACGGGCACTCTTTGACAAATGCCCTCGCAACGACGATTTTCTGGAATTCGCCGCCCGACAGAACGGCGCCTTTGTCGTCGAATTCATGCGTCAGTATCGTATCGATGCCCTTCGGAAGGCTCATTACCTTGTCATATGCGCCGGCAAGCTTCAAAGCTTCCGTAACGCGGGACTCCTGCTCTTTAGGGGGGATCGGCTCACCCATTATCACATTTTCCGCTACGGTCATCGAGAACATCCGGTGATCCTGAAACGCCGTCGCGAAGAGATTCCGGTACTTCCGAAGATCGTACTCGCGGATGTCCCGGCCGTTCAGAAGAATCTGCCCGGAGGTCGGGTCGTAGAACCTAAGGAGCAGCTTGATGATTGTCGTCTTGCCGGCGCCGTTATGGCCGACGAGCGCGTAAGTCTTGCCGCCGCGGAACTCCATCGAAAGGTGCGAGATCACCTCTTTGTCCTTATAGGAAAATGACACGTCGCGGAACTCGATGCTTCGGATCTCCGTGCCGGGATCGTCCCCGGCGTAGTCCTCGGGAATCCGCTCCTTATACTCCATAAAACGGCGCAGATACTCGACGAACAGGCCGTTCTTGAAGAGCTCTGTAAGCGCCTCGGTAAATCCGATCAGAATCCACGTCGTGGACACCATCATGCTGGTGATAACCGACAGCTGCGCGAGGCTCATCGTGTGGCTCACGACGGTCCGGTACGCGCCGTAGATCAGAAGGCCTTCGAAGATAAATGTGAAGGTGAACATGACGTACAGCCAGTGCAGGATCATCGCGCGCTTCGTGTATTTCTTCGTCACGTCGGAAACGCCTGCGATGGCGTCCTTGTACTGGTGCCTCATAAGCCGGAACACGCCGGTTAAGCGCATCTCCTTCGCGTAGTCCGGAAGATACATGACACGGTTGATGTATGCAATCCGCCGGTTGTGCGGCGCCATGTCCTGATTTCTCTGATAATCAATCCGGCTGATCCGGCGGTTGAACACGAAATTGCCGATCACCGGGAAGATAATGAACAGCACCGAAATCTTATCGATCTGGTACATGAAAACGAACGCGCAGACGCTTGCGATGGCGCCGAAGAACGTCTTGAAAAGCGCCTCCGTCGTCGAAATGATGCGGGTGTCCGCCTTCTCCATGGCTAAGGTGTACTTATCATAGAAATCGCTGTCTTCAAAGCACGAAAGCTCCACGTTCCGCGATTTTTTAAACAGTTTCCGGTACAGTCCCTTGTTGACCACCGCCTGGCTGACCGGAAGGATTGCCCCGCTGAAGATATTCTCATAAAACATCATGCCGCCGTAAACGCACACAACCACGACGATGTAGATGAAAATCTTCGAAAACCCGTCGCCGTTCTCCATGGAATTAATGACATGCCGCATGAAGAACGCGCTGTAAAACAGCCACTCAAAGTACCCGAGGAACCGCATCACGCCCTGGTGGACCGCCAAGGACGGGCAGATCTTCCACAACAGCCCGAGCGCGTAGAAGTTGTTCTGAATCGCCCGGGAACGCTTAATCTCGGGCTGCTTCTTCTGTTCCATCCATCTCCCTCCCCTCACGAAAAAAATTAGTGCCATTTTACGCCCGCGCGGGTGTTCTGTCAAGAAAAATTTCCGAATGTTGCAAAACCCTTTTACATTCGCAGAAATTCCCGCATTTTGTTCTTGTCATTCCGCGGAAAATGCTATAAATTATTATTAGATGTACCAATATCTTTTTGTGAGGAGAACTATCCCGATGAAAAAAGTGAAGCTTAAGAGAGCAAATGAAAGAACCCCTCTTGTGAAGGAGATTTATACTGCGGATCCGTCCGCACACGTATTCGACGGCAAGATTTACATCTATCCGTCCCATGACTTTGCGCACGACTGTCCCGATGATGACAACGGCGACCAGTACATTATGAAGGATTACCACGTTCTGTCGATGGACAGCCTGGATTCCCCCTGCGTGGACAACGGCCTTGCCCTTTCCGAGGATGACATCCCGTGGGTTAAGAACCAGATGTGGGCGCCTGACTGCATTAAGAAGAACGGCAAATACTACCTCGTTTTCCCGGCTAAGGATTACAACGGACAGTTCCATATCGGCGTAGCCGAGTCCGACAGCCCGGTAGGCCCGTTCAAGCCGCAGGAAAACTACATTAAGGGAAGCTACAGCATCGATCCCGCCGTTTTGGTGGACGACGACGGACGCACCTACTGCTACTACGGCGGTCTGTGGGGCGGCCAGCTTGAGATGTGGCAGTCCGGCGAGTTCGATCCGAACGCGCACCGTCCGGAGGGTGACGAGCCCGCTCTCGGCCCGATGTTCGCGGAGTTCAACGACAAGATGGACGGCTTCAAGCGTAAGCCGAAGCACATTAAGATTCTTGATGAGAAGGGCAAGCCGATTAAGGCCGGCGACGAGGACCGCCGTTACTTTGAAGGCCCCTGGATGCATAAGTTCAACGGAAAGTATTACCTTTCCTACTCCACCGGTACCACCCATTATCTCTGCTACGCAGAGGGCGAGAAGCCCGAAGGCCCCTTCACTTACAAGGGACGCATCATGGAGCCGGTACTCGGCTGGACCACGCACCACTCCATCGTAAAGATCGGCCGCGAATGGTTCCTGTTCTACCATGACTGTGAGCTTTCCGGCGGCGTTACGCACGAACGCTGCGTGAAGTACACGAAACTTACGATTCATAAGGACGGCACGATTGATACGATTTATCCGTACGAGTTCGAACGCTAGAAAACTGCACACCGGCAGCCGCACCGCGGCTGCCGTTTTCACCCGCTTGGAAGTTTTCGTTGGGGAATTCGGATATTTCCGAAGCGCGGTTGCTTCCGCCTTGTGAGAAGGGAGGGGTTTTTATGAACGATAAGAAAAAGAAAGTTGCCGTTTTTCTGAACGGCTGGAACAATGAGAATACCTATCGGTTCCTGACCGGTCTTAGTGAGAGTTCGGCAGAGCACGGCATCGATTATTATGTCTTTGTTTCCCATGCCATTTACTCGAATTCCGAGGTGGAGATAAAGAGCCGGTGCGCAATCTTTGATCTGCCGGACCTCTCCAAATTCGACGCGGCCATCCTTTTTACCCCCGGTCTGAATTTCACCGAAGTCATCAATCATCTGATTGAGAAGCTGGAGCAGGCTGACATACCGGTTATCAGCATCGGACTCCGCCATCCCGGCTTCTACTACATCGGCATCAACAACTACACCGGCATGCGGCAGCTCTGCGACCACCTGATTGAGGTTCATAATGTAAGAGACGTCACATTTATCGCCGGTTCCAAAGAGAACGAGGACTCCAACACCCGTCTGCAGGCGGTTCGGGATTCCATGGCGGCCCACGGGCTTCCCTTCGCGGAGGACAACATCTATTATTCCAACTGGGAAATCGGAATGGTCATGTACGAATTCATGAACCGGATCCGTCCGGATGCCAAGCTCCCGGACGCCTATATCTGCGCAAATGACCAGATGGCAGAGGCCATCAGCTATCTGATTACGGATGCCGGACTGCCGGCGGAGAGCGCGATTGTGACCGGCTTTGATTTCCAGGAAGAAGGGCAGAACTTCTACCCATCCCTCGCTTCGGTCGACCAGTGTTATGACATCGCCGGGGAACGCTCGGCGGATTTGCTTTTCCATTTGTTCCGAAATGAGCTTGTTCCTGAGGAACAGCTTGTGGACTGTGTCTTCCATCCGGGCGAGAGCTGCGGATGCCTCGACAGCCGTTCGGACGACCTGCGGCGCCGTACGGTCACCCGCAATCTTCCGAGACGCTATATGAATTCGGACCTGATTGAGGAGCGGTTCCACTCCATGGAGCGCGAAGTCATCCAGTCGACGGACTACGATGATTTGAAGGAGAACCTCCGCAAGCTCTTCTATTCGCCCATGGGTCAGGAGGGCGATACGTTCTATATCATGATGGACCCGCATGTTGTGGATTTCACGCTGTCGGACATCGAAGGCTATCCGCAGTTTGCGTACGGCGAGCTGATGGATACGGTTGTCGCCAAGAAAGACGGCACCCCGATTAACGCGGGTGTGATTCCGACCTCCGCGCTGCTGCCGAAGGACGATTCCGCGCCGGACGATGACCGAAACCATATGTATTTCTTCGTTCCGGTTTATTACGAAAGCTTCGTATGCGGATATATCGCCATGATTGACCGGCCGGAATGGCTGAAGGAGCGCTTCCTGAGCGTTGTCGAGAGCCGCTTCAACCGGGCGCTTATCTCCTATCGCCGCAATATGCAGCTGACCGCGTTGAATGTACGGTTGTCGATGCTGATGGAGAAGGATTCGCTGACCTTCGTTAAGAACCGTACCGCATATGACCGGTACGTTAAGAAGCTGGATTCCCAGATGGCGGGCGGCGAAGCAGAACCTTTTGCTGTCATCTGTTTCGACCTGAACAACCTGAAATCCGTCAATGACGAACTCGGCCACGAAGCCGGTGACGAATACATCAAGAAATGCTGCAAACTGATCTGTAACACGTATAAGCACAGCCCGGTATTCCGGATCGGCGGCGACGAATTTGTCGCTATCGCCGTGCACGATGACTTCCTGCACCGCTACGAGCTTCTCGAAGAAATGCGGCGCCACATGGAAGAACTTCGCACCAATCCGGCTACATCCATGATTGACCGGATTTCCGTGGCTTCCGGCCTCTCCGACTGCTGCGAGCACGTCGGCGACGACTACAGCGCCGTGTTCCGCCGCGCCGACACAAGGATGTATGAGAATAAGAAGGTTATGAAGGAGAAGCTGTAAGGTTTCTGTACTTGTTTTAATGATTTCTGTGAAAAGCATGCCTGGACGCTGAGTTTTGCATCCAGGCATGCTTTTTTCAGGGTCTGACAAGCTTTTCTCAGGTCAAAAGCATGCCGGAATGCCAATTCCCGGCTCCAGGCATGCTTTTGCACGGAGCCCTGCTTGCTTTTTGCGATACAAATGCATGCCGGAACGGCATTTCCAGGCTTCCGGCATGCATTTGTATCGCGGGCCCACTCCGCTCGCGAAACTCGCTGTGCTCGTTTTGCTCGCTGTACGCGCGCTCGGCAATCATTCGCGGACTACGTCCGCTTATAACATAAAAAGAACCCGCGCTCTCATTGGAAACGATGTTTCCATGAGGTGCACGGGCTCTTTTTATGTTACCGGCTCACGCCGGAATGATTGCTCTCGTTTACCACTCAAACTTCTTCTCGAAGTAGCTCTTCAGATCCTCGATCTTGATTCTCTCCTGCTCCATCGTGTCACGGTCACGGACGGTTACGCAGCCGTCAGTCTCGGAATCGAAATCGTAGGTTACGCAGTAAGGCGTACCGATTTCGTCCTGGCGGCGGTAACGCTTACCGATGTTTCCGCGGTCATCGTATTCGCAGTTGTAGTATTTGCTGAGTTCGGCGTAAATCTTGTCAGCACCCTCGGCAAGCTTCTTGGAAAGCGGAAGCACGCCGATCTTAACCGGTGCAAGCGCCGGATGGAAATGAAGCACGGTACGTACATCACCCTCGGCAAGTTCTTCCTCATCGTAAGCCGCGCAAAGGAACGCAAGAACAACACGGTCTGCGCCGAGTGACGGCTCAACAACGTAAGGCGTGTATCTCTGCTGCTTCTCGTCATCGAAGTAGGTAAGGTCCTCACCGGACGTGTTGATATGCTGCGTGAGGTCATAGTCGGTACGGTCCGCAATGCCCCACAACTCGCCCCAGCCGAACGGGAACAGGAACTCAATATCGGTCGTGCCCTTCGAATAGAAGCAAAGCTCCTCGGGAGCATGGTCACGAAGACGCATCTCGTCTTCCTTGATACCAAGGGAAAGAAGCCAGTCACGGCAGAAAGCTCTCCAGTACTGGAACCACTCAAGGTCGGTGCCGGGCTCGCAGAAGAACTCAAGTTCCATCTGCTCGAACTCACGGGTACGGAACGTAAAGTTACCGGGCGTGATTTCGTTACGGAAGCTCTTACCGATCTGGCCGATACCGAACGGAATCTTCTTACGGCTCGTACGCTGCACGTTCTTGAAATTTACAAAGATACCCTGCGCGGTCTCCGGGCGGAGATATACGGTGTTCTTCGCATCCTCGGTAACGCCCTGGAAGGTCTTGAACATCAGGTTGAACTGACGGATATCGGTGAAATTGTGCTTGCCGCAGGTCGGGCACGGGACGTTGTTGTCCTCGATGAATGCCTTCATCTCCTCCTGCGAAAAAGCGTCGATGGGCTTCGGAAGCGTGATGCCTTTCTCCGCTGCGAAGTCTTCAATAAGCTTGTCCGCGCGGAAACGCTCATGGCATTCCTTACAGTCCATCAAAGGATCGCTGAATCCGCCGAGGTGTCCCGAAGCCACCCAGGTCTGCGGGTTCATCAGGATTGCGCAGTCAACACCGACGTTATAAGGATTCTCCTGAATGAACTTCTTCCACCAGGCCTTCTTAACGTTGTTCTTCAGCTCCACGCCGAGGTTACCGTAATCCCATGTGTTTGCCAGACCGCCGTAGATTTCGGAGCCCGGATATACAAAGCCTCTCGCCTTGGCGAGTGCTACGATTTTGTCCATTGTCTTTTCCATAATGTCGCACCTCTTTCTTCTGTGTTACTTCCCTATATTAGCCTTGAAGAGCCGCAATGTCAAATCCTTTTTTCCTTTTCCGGAAACTTACACCCTAAGCCCGGGCCCCAGACAAAAAAGATGCAGACAGATTATCTGCCTGCATCTTCGTCAAATGTGATGTCAAATGATATCCCGCCGCTCAGGAACCTGCTTCCAGAAAGAAGCCGCTCAGCCAATCAGACTCTTCAGCTCGGTATACGCATATCCGTGCGCCTCGGCAACGTTCTTGTTCGTAAGCTTTCCGCAGTAGCAGTTTACGCCGGTCGCGATAACCGGGTTCTTTCTGCAGGCTTCCTCGAGGCCGTCCTTCGCAATCTGAAGGCCGTACCGAAGCGTTGCGTTGGTAAGCGCAATCGTACTCGTTCTCGGAACCGCGCCGGGCATATTGCCGACACAGTAGTGAACAACGCCCTCCTCGATGTAAACCGGGTCGTCGTGCGTTGTTACGCGGCTGCTCTCACCGCATCCGCCCTGGTCGATTGCAACGTCTACGAATACCGCGCCGTTCTTCATCTCCGGCAGATACTTCTTCTTGAAAAGCTTCGGTGTCGAAGCACCGGGGATCAAAACGGAACCGATTACAAGATCTGCGTCCTTAACCACACGCTCGATGTTGCTGTCGGTTGAAACAAGCGTCTGAATGTGCGCGCCGAACATGTTGTCAAGCTGCTCAAGGCGCTTCAGGTTGACGTCGAGGATTGTTACATTGGCCCCCATGCCGACTGCAATCTTACAGGCGTTCATGCCTACGGTGCCGCCGCCGAGGATGACTACGTTCGCCTTCGGGGTACCGGGCACACCGGCAAGAAGGATGCCCTCGCCGCCGAAACGCTTCTCGAGGTACTTCGCTCCTTCCTGAATCGAAAGACGTCCGGCAATCTGCGACATCGGCGCAAGAAGCGGAAGCGAGCGGTCGGTTTCCTGCAGGGTTTCATAAGCAACGGCTTTCACTTTGCCGTCAAGGAGCGCATCCATCTGCTGCTTGTCCGCCGCGAGATGGAGGTATGTATAAAGAATCAGGCCGTCGTGGAACAGCGGGTACTCTTCCTCGAGCGGTTCCTTAACCTTAACCATCATATCCACAAGGTTCCAGACATCGGCCGCATTGTCAATCAGCGAGGCCCCTGCGTCCACATACTCATTGTCGGAAAAGCCCGAACCTACGCCCGCGCCCTTCTCCATGTAAACGTGATGCCCTGCTGCCACATAGGCCTTTACATTGTCCGGTGTAAGCCCCACCCGGAACTCGTTGTTCTTGATTTCTTTGACACATCCGATTTTCATTATATATCCACCCTTCTGTTTATTTGATAAGGCTCACCGGCCGCGCCCCAAATCCCTGCGGCAGGCGAAACGCCTTAACTGTTTTTCATTGTACCAAAAGCAGCCCGCTAAGGCAAATGCTTTTTCTCAGTTCTCCGAAATCCCCTCGACGCCATCGCATTTTTCGATGGTGTCAATTGTTCCGTCTTCGCTATACCTGAATTCCGCCACGCATACAGAGCGGTGGAACAGGCTGCCACCCGGCAGTTCGTCGGTATGGTAGAACAGGTAGGAGTGGCCTTTGAAATCGCACAGGCCGGGATGGTTCGTGAAGCACGGGCCCTCCTCCATCAGAACGCCCTGATACTTCCACGGGCCGGTCGGGCCTTCCGCCGTTGCGTAGCCGAAGTGCTCATTGCGCTTTTCGCCCTCCGCAAATCCGGCAAATACCATGTAATAGATTCCGTTTCTCTTATAGAACCACGGTCCCTCACCGTAGGTCGTTCCGGTCATGTGGCTGCCCTTTCCGAAGGACTCGACGGTCATCGGAATCTTCTGCACGCCGACCTTCTCGTCGATGGAAATCATGTCCTCGTTAAGAAGCACGTAGCGAAGCTCGGGATTGCCGAAATAAAGGTATGCCTGTCCGTCGTCATCGATGAATACGGTCGGGTCGATATCGTTCCAGTCGCCCTCGTCAACAAGCGGGTACCCAAGGTCCTTGAAAGGACCGGTCGGACTGTCGGAAACGCCGACCGCGATGGCCATGCCGCCGTTAATCTTATGCACGGGGCAGTACAGGTAGAACTTCCCGTTTCGCGCAATGCACTGCGGCGCCCACGCGCGGTCATCCGCCCATTCGATGTCCGAAAGGCTGAAAATCTTACCGTGGTCGATCCAGTTCACCATGTCCTTCGTGGAGTAGCATCTCCAGTCGAACATTGTATAGAAATCATTGATCAGCTGATCCTCGTCGTGCGTCGTATAGAGATACAGCGTGTCGCCGTACACCATCGGCGCGGGGTCAGCCGTATAAATCGAAGTAATAATCGGGTTTTTATGCTTAAACTCTGCCATTCCGGTTCTCCTTTTTTTGTTTCCTGCATTTTTACAATACCATATCGCCCCGAAAATACAAGTCACATTTTCCGAATTGCCAGGAAGACATCAAGAGGCGTATAATCGTAACCGGAAGTCAGTCTGACAACCGACTTTTATTCAACTTTTTCAAAACCCATGCAACCAATCCCGCTCCCCTGTCGCATAATAGTGTGAGGGAGAAAAAACGGAGGCAGATTCCATGACGGATGCAGAAATAATCGAATTGTATTTTCGCCGTGACGAGCGCGCCATTTCGGAGACGATGGACCGCTATCAGCGCTACCTGATGAAGATAGCCTTGCAGATTGTGGGGGACAGGCAGGATGCGGAAGAGGTTGTGAATGACACCTATCACACTGCGTGGAATTCCATGCCGGACTACCGTCCGGAAGTCCTCTCCGCATACCTCTGTAAGATTACAAGACAGAAGGCGATTGACCGGCTTAGGTACCTGCAGCGGGAGAAACGCCAGGGCTCGGAATACACGGTTTCCTATGAGGAATTCGGCGATGTCATCGAAGCGGAAACCCCGGCGGTGCCGGGACCGGATGACAACCTTTTAAGAGAGGCGATAGCCCGGTTCCTTAAAGACCTGCCGCCGGATGCCAGACATCTGTTCCTCGGACGGTATTTCTATTTTGACTCTCTCAAAGAAACGGCGTCCTACTGCGGGATGAGCGAATCGAAGGCCAAGAGTATGCTTCACCGCATGCGCCGGAAACTCAAAGCGTTTTTGAAAAAGGAGGGCTTGTATGAATAGAGATCAATTACTGAAGGCCATCGGCGACGCTGACGAGGCAATGCTTCGGGAAACCGAGCAGCTTCGGAATGCCCCGGGAAGCACTTCTAAACTTACCGAAATTACAAAGGCAGGAAGACCTGCAAGACGCCGGCTCATAATCGTCCTCGCCGCCTGCATGGTTCTCGCGCTCGGCAGTGTCGCCGCGTACGCGTCCGGAATCTTTCGGAACAGCGGTTCCGTTACGACCGGACAGGATCCGGAAGGCAATGCGACCTATTTCTTCGAGCCGAACGAGGATATGCGTCTTCCGCTTACTGCCTTCACCGGCGATGTGACGAATTCCACGGCATACATGTATGAGTACTGGCAGCGCTCGCGCGGCGTGGAGTTCTCGTATCCCGACCGGAGAAACGGTACCCTGGGCATCTCTACGGACTGTACTCTTCCTCCGTTCGAGCATGTACAGAATTTCGACACGATGGAAGACGCAGCCGCCTACATCGGCTATGATAAGATTGTAATTCCGGGATTTGTTCAGGATAATACCCCGGACTGGATTTACGTTTGCGCTCTCGGATCGGATGACAACTGGATTCCGGATACGGATATCGAGCCTGATTTTGAACTCGGATGCGTGTACATTAACGCCAAATACTATTTCAGCGATATGTTCATCATTCTGACGGATTACATGATTTCGGAAGCAGTTCCGGAACCCCGGGCCGTTCAGCTGGTTACCGCTCCGAACACGCAGCTTACCCCCGCAGTTGAAGTCATGAACGACCGCGCATTCCAGGTTATCACGGAGGATCACCCCGCCTTTGACCCCGGATATGTGCAGAAAGAATACATCTGGGCGGAGGACAAGGTCGAGTACCATCTCACTATCCGCTACCGCGCGGACGAGCAGGACAAAGCCAACACCGTCATCTATGACTGGATGAACAGCTTCGGCAAGTAAACATTTTCTTTATCTCCATACGAACGAACGGGAGCGTCCGCAAAGGATGCCCCCGTTCTTCGTTTTCCACAGAGTGTCCGAAAGTGCCACTCGAAACGTTTCGATTTTCGATCTCCGGCTCACAGCGTCTCCAGAAATGCAAGACTCTTAAACGTATGTTTCACATACTCCCTGACAAACGCGTCCGTCACCGTCGTCAGTTCCCTAAGAACCTCCTCGCTCAGCGTAAAATGATACAGTTTCTCCGCCGGTGTCGCGCCGATATAGCGGATCGCGTACCACGTCGACTCGTTCAGGTTATAAAAATCATTGTCCGCGATACCGAGGCGGAGTTCCTTCTCCCGTCTGACCGACGGGTCGAAATCGTCACCGGCGCATCTGGCGCAGACACAGCCGCCCGAGCGGACGCTGAACACGAACGGTCCGGTCTTGTTGCGGCACCTAACGCACTGCTCGGTCTGCGGCCCCTCGCCGTTCAGATATAGCATCTTCAGGGCGAATATGACCCGCGCAAGCTTCGGTCCGATATTCGGGTTCGTCAGCGCCCGAAGGGACTGATATAAAAGCGTCAGCACACGCGACTCGTCGTTGTTCTCCTCGGTCATGTGCTCGGCAAACTCACACATGTAAAAGCCGTAGCATGTAAGCTCCACATCCTGCGAAAGCTCCGGGAAGAAGCGGATGCCCTCAAGACCGGTCACATTGTACGCGGATCTCCCTTCCACCATCCTAAACTTCGCGAAGGTGAACGGCTGCGAGCAGGCGAGAAGCGTGCTTCCCTGCCGCCTTGCCCCTTTGGCAAATGCGACGATCTTCCCCCGCTCCCTCGTCAGGATCACAAGTCTTCGGTCATAGTCACCCGACGGAGACGTTTCCAAAACCATGCCTGTCAGTATTATCTGGTCCACCCGTCAGGTCCCTCCTTCCAAGAATTCACCGCGCCCTGCCGTAACTCATACGGCAATCCGCTTAGGCAATGTCATTTGCCGTACTTACTCGTCCTCGTCGTGGCTCACGTAGCCGTAATTCTTCAGCATTACGTCGCTGTCGCGCCAGTCCTTCTTAACCTTTACCCAGAGCTGCAGGTTGACCTTGCAACCCACCATCATTTCTATTTCTTTGCGGGCGTCCTGGCCGATCTTTTTGAGCATCGAGCCCTGCTTTCCGATGATGATTCCCTTGTGGGAATCCCGCTCGCAGATGATCGTCGCCTCGATGTCGATCAGATGTCCGCCCGGCCGCTCATGCATCTTCTCGATGGTTACGGCGATGCCGTGGGGCACCTCGTCCGAAAGGTTCCGGAGCGCCTTCTCGCGGATCATTTCGGCCGCGATCTGCCGCTCGGGCTGGTCGGTCACAGTGTCCTCGTCGAAGTACATCGGCCCCTCCTCAAGGTACTGGAACAACACATCGGTCAGATGATCGGTGTTCTGCCCCTTGAGCGCCGATACCGGAACAATCTCCGCGAACTCCATCTCTTTTGAATACGTTGCGATAAATGTGAGGAGCTCCTCTTTCTTCACCGTGTCAATCTTGTTGATGATGAGGATCACCGGCGTCCCGCAGGCCTTCAGCTTCTCAAGGATATACTGCTCGCCCGCGCCGATGTAGTTGGTCGGCTCCACGAGCCACAGGATCAGGTCCGCGTCGGTGAAGGTGCTCTCCGCCGTCTCTACCATGAATTTGCCGAGCTTGTTCTTCGATTTGTGGATGCCCGGCGTGTCAAGGAAGATGATCTGCCCCCGCTCGTCCGTGTAAACGGTCTGGATGCGGTTTCTGGTCGTCTGCGGCTTCGAAGACGTAATGGCAATCTTCTGTCCGATCAGGCGGTTCATCAATGTTGATTTCCCGACGTTCGGCCGCCCCACCAAAGCGACGAATCCGGATTTAAAACTCTTTCCGTCCATTACTGTAATCCTTTCACAACATCAAAAAGCGCTGCTTCCTGCTTCACATTGCCCTCGCCGCCGAAGCACGCGACGTGACCTTCGTTAAGTGTCTGCTCTACAAGGTCCGCCTGGGCTCTGAGCTTTTCGTTCGTAACCGTAAGCACCTCGTCCCAGATCTTCTGCACCTGCTCCTCGGAAATGCCGAGGAAGCAGTCGTTGACCGCATGCTCTCCCGCGTCAAATGCCGACTTCGGCCGGTCCATTCCGCTGATTGTTCCGATGACGAACTTCGTAAGTTCCCTTTCGTCAAGATTCAGGTTCCGTACGAATTCGGGCATGCCGCGGTACACGTCGTAAGTCCTTCCGAGGTTCGGATCGCGGTAGGTAGCCACCGCGAAAATCCCGTTATACAGGGTAAAGTTGCAGCCTGCGCCATAAGCGCCTCCCTTGACACGAATGTTCTGGTACAGGTACTCGCGGCTTAATATCGTCGAAAGCACCATCAGGTGACCGCCGGACTGAAATCCGTGGGACTTATAGTTGCCGGCCTGCGCCGCATAGTTCACGCGGCCGCCGAAGGTGATGGCCTCGCGGTTCGGAGTAAGCGTATAGCCGCCCTCCCACGGAAGCTTCGCTGAAGGTGTCGGAACAGTCGCCGCCGGGTCCGCCTTGAGCGTTTCAAGAAATCCGGGCAACAATGCGACTGTCTTATTGAAGTTGTTCAGATCTGCTGTTACGGCAAATGTGAAACGCTCTTTCGCCAGCGCATACGCCTTAATGCCGTTCAGATGTTTGATCACCTCGTCCGCGCGCTCGTCGAAATGCTCCAGAATGTCCACATAGCACTCGTAACGGCCGTATCCGGTTGCCTGCCTCATGAAGTACTCCTGCGCCTGGAACGAGGACGTGCACTCGCGTCTCGCGAAGGAATTTCCCGCGCTCACCATGCCGGAGCGGGCGCCGCTTCTGTCCTCCTGCAGGATTTCCTTAAGACGCTTCTTATCCGAGAAGTCCGTATCGACAATCATCTCGGTGAAGTACTTAAGCGCATTCGGCATCTCTTCCGAGATTGCCTTCACATAGTGCGAAAGCACGCCCTTGAAGCGCCGGTAGTCATGGCTATCGGAAAATGTGTCGATACCCGACCACATATCCCCGACATGGAGCCGCATCTCGTCATTCAGCTCGACGTAGCCGTGCTTCGTCGTGTCCATGCGAAGCAGCGCCGAACTGAACAGACCGAGGTACGGAAGCTCTTCTTCCGGCAGGTCGGTCATATCGACGATGAGTCTTAAATAAACTATGTCATTTGTCGCAGTGTCATAATGAATCACCGGAACGCCGCCGGCTTCACTTTTCGTAACCGGGAACTGCTTCGCTTCCTTTCGGATGTCGGAAATCGAAAGAAGCGGGATCTTCTTGAGGTCCTCCGGCTTATCCGGCGTCTCCTGGTAGATGCGGAGCGCCTCGGTGTCCTTTATAAGCTTGTCAATCTGCTCCTTCGTAAGGCTTTCCTTGTATGCCTTAAGCTTCTCCGAAAGCACCGCTTCCTGGGCTTCCGTTACGCCGTGGCGCGCAAGGCCTCTTACACGGAGCTCGTGCTTATGCGAAAGAATCGTCTCACGGAGCATCTTTTCGAAGTAATCGGTATCGATCAGATCCATCAGCTTACGGTACTGGCGGATCGGATGGCAGAAGCGGAATGCGGCGTTGTCGTCATGGAGCCAGCTCGGAAGCATCGTCCAGCAGAGATAGAGGCCTCGCATCGTCTTATCGATTGAGGATTCGCGGATACCGAATTCGCTCGTGGCAAGGTAGCTGCGAAGCGTATTCTTATTGATTCCCTCCGTCGCGAGCCTCTCGGATTCGCGCATCAGGATATCGTAGAATTCGTCCGCCCTGTCGCCGTCGGCTCCCCTGGCCGCCACAATAAATGCGGGCTGTCTTAAGTCCGTATCGATATAGCACTGAATATCCTCACCGATTCCGGCGTCGATCAAAGCCTGCTTCACCAAAGCGCCGGGCGCGTTGAACATCACATGCGTTAAAGCTTCGAATCCCGCTATACGAAGCGGGTCTTCCTCGTCAAGCTTCATAGCGAAGCCGAGGAAGTCATGCCCCTTCTCCTCTTCGTCCTCGCCGATGCCGTACTCGTAAGTATGGCTAAGCCTTCCGAGGTCCTTGATAAGCGGAATCTCCGAGTCCACCGGCCGGTAATCGTAGTGGCTCAGGTACTCGCGGTCAAGGTAGTCAAGATACTCCGCCATATCCATATCGCCGTACAGGTAGATATAGCTGTTGCTCGGATGATAATAGCGGCGGTGGAAATCAAGAAACTGCTCATAGGTAAGCTCAGGAATGTTCTCCGGACGACCGCCCGAACAGTTCCCATAGGTGTGCCCCGGGTAAAGCGCCGCCGACAGTTCCTGATAAAACTGGTTCTCTGCATCCGAGAAGCTGCCCTTCATCTCGCTGTACACGACGCCGTTGATCGTAATCGGGTCGTCCTCCTTCTCGAGATGATAACGCCAGCCTTCCTGACGGAATATCAGTTCATTGCGATAAATGTTAGGGTGGAATACCGAGTTAATGTAAACGTCCACCAGGTTCCGAAAGTCCTTATCGTTGCAGCTCGCAACCGGATAGATGGTCTTGTCGGAATAGGTGATCGCATTTAAGAAGGTCTGTAAAGACCCCTTCGCAAGCTCCATAAAAGGGTCCTTGAGCGGATACTTCTCGCATCCGTTCAAAACCGAGTGTTCAATGATGTGCGCCACACCCGTGCTGTTCTCGGGCGGCGTCCGAAAGCCGATGCAGAATGCCTTGTTCTCGTCATCGCTCGCAGCGAGACAGATTCTCGCTCCGGTTTTCTTATGTCTTAAGATAAGCGCATCCGCCATGTAATCGGTAAGTTTTTCCCCGTACAGACGCTCATAACCAGGATGCTGTAAAGTCCCCATATCTCTCATAAATCCGTAATCCCTTTCTTCACGCCGCTTCCCGTAAGGGAGCTTCGCAGCGCACAAAAATACACTTTGATTTTACCAAAAAACAGCTGAATAATCAAGAAACCCCGGGGAAATCACCCAATGTCATTCCATAAAAAGGCATTGGGTGATCACCCCGGGGTGTTATCACATTTGTCGCATATCAATTGAAACGCTTACAGGTAGTCCTCGTCCTCGTCTTCGTAGTCCTCATCGGGAGCGAAACGGCGGTTGTATTTGCCCTTCCATACAAGGAAGAGAACCAGGAACACAAGCATCAGCACGAACAGCCCGCCGGTCGTTCCGAGAAGGATCTTCTCGAGAACCGTCTTGCCGCCGGAGGAGGACGATGTCGCAGTCGTCTCCGGAACGGTCGGGAGCGGCTCTTCGGTAGGCGTCAGAGTCGGTATAGGCGTGTCGGTCGGGACCGGTGTCGGCGTGGGCGTCGGCGTCGGATTCAGCTCGGCATCTTCCGTGTTGAAACGCTGGAACGTTCCGTTCGTCATGTCGTACTGGAACCAGCCGGTGAAGCCTTTGTCGTTGCGCGCATACACAAGCGCATATTCGCTCTTGTCGGAAGTCACGTAGGCAGTTACATCGGCGCCGTCGATGCTGCGCGTCGTCTTCGTGTAGCCCATCGGGATGGTCACCTCGTCGGTAACCTCCTGAATGACGATGGTCTGCTTCGCGCTTTCAAATGCGAAGTACCTTGTCGCCGTGTCGCGCTCGAGGTCCAGAATGTAAAGGTTTCCGTCCGAAAGCTCTACGACGGTGATGTCGGTGTTCTTGTTCACAAGCGCGCCGATCTTATATTTCTTGTACTCCACGATCGTGGAGTCCCATTCGTCCGTGTTCTCCATCCATTTCAGGTCGGGCTTGTCCTTAAGCGCAAGCTCCTGGTCGTCGACCTTAATCTGAACGGCAGGGGTCGGCGTCGGTGTGGGCGTCGCCGGCTTCGGTGTCGGCGGCTTCGCGCGGGTGACGGTGATCGTGTATGTCTTGGTCGTCGTTCCGTCCTCGGCGGTAACCTTGACCGTTACCGTGTTGTTGCCTTCCTTCAGACCGGTGTTGCCGCTTACGGCAACTTTGGCCTTCCCGTCCGCGGGCTGCGCGGAAACCGTTACCTTGCTGACCGTTCCTCCGACCGATGCGGTATATGCCGTTACATCCGCGGAAAATGCGGGCGAAATCTTCGCCTCACCGATAGACAGCGAAGCCAGATTCGCATTGTTAGAGGCCTGGTAAGGAGCATTAATCTTGATTGCACCGTTGGAAGCACTTATTGCAAAATCATCCCCGAGCGTATCATCAAGCGGCATAATATGCACTCCGCTCAAAGTAATCGCCGTCCCGCCTTCCGCAACATCCAGTGCCTTGAAGGAAAAGCTATAGGACGCAGTCTTTCCGGAGCAACCCGTGTCCAGTACTCTTAACGGACTTCCATCTCCCGATGCCGCACCGTTAAGATACTGCAACTTCGATGTATCAAATGATAGCGTAAAATCAACTACCGCAATATCATTGGGAGCCGATATGTTAACAGTAATCGTCGCGTCCTGTCCTTTTTCCACTGTGGCAGAGGTAACCGTAACGGTTGCGGTTCCTGCTGCCTTGGCAGGTTTCGGACCGACGGAGAGAATTACCATTACTGCTGCCAGTAATCCCGTCGCAATCCGCGTAAGTTTCTTTGTCACATTCATCCTCTGTTATTCATTCCTTTCCACACGGAATTCGGATTCCGAAGAATCCGTCGTAAATCTTTATCATTTATCGGAATGGTCTTAACCGGAAGTACCGTCTCCCGTTGTGTTACCACCCGCATTATTGTCCGTTGCCGGGTCTCCGCCGGTTGTACCGTCAGTTGTGCCGCCGTCTGTCGGCGTTTCATTCTTCGAATCCGTTCCCGCTGCCGTACCGTTAGCGGTTTCACCGGAGCTT
>JAEEGI010000983.1_pt1 | contig 74148 bp, 65 predicted proteins | sample 8958751 | NCBI WGS metagenome assembly JAEEGI01 (sample SAMN16246545, study PRJNA631951) | gut metagenome | biome: gut microbiome; feature: rumen; material: KS-attached | host: Bos | place: Iran: Karaj | collected 2018-10
CAGCCTGGTAAAACAGACGGTTCCAAATGCAGTGTATGTGGAACAGTCCTGGTGGCTCAGGAAACGATCCCGGCTCTTGGGCATGATTATGCCGAAACAATCGTCCCTCCGTCCAAAACAGAGGAAGGGTATACCAGACACGACTGTATCAGATGCGGTGACACTTATAAGGACAATTATGTTCCTGCAACCGGTTCTCTAGGACTAGCCTATAAAGATAATGGTAACGGAACATGCACTATCACTGGCGTTGGAACGTGCACTGATACTAAAATTTTTATTCCTAGTACTATCGAAGGCTTGGATGTTGTAACAATTGGAGAGAGTGCATTTAATGGGAATAGTGCCGTTGTTCTTATTAATCTTCCTGAAACCATTTCTTTAATAGAAAATAGTGCTTTTGCTTTTTGCACAGAGCTGGTTGAAATCAATCTCCCAGATGGCGTATATTCAATTGGAGATCGCGCTTTTTGGGAGTGCGAAAAGCTTAAAAAAATCTATCTTTCTCCTTCTCTAAAAAAAATAGGATCACAAGCCTTTTCGTTAAGTGGAATAGAAAAAGTGATTTGTAATATCGTTCAGTTGAGGACTTCTCTTACAAAAGATACAGCACCCTTTGCTGGTCTTCCTCTGAAAGAAATAATAATTGAAGGAGAGTGTATACCAGCCTATATTTGCTATAACTGTACCAGTTTAACTAATATTGTTTTCAGAAATCAAATCAAGAATTGGGGAGAGAATTCTTTTGAAAACTGTTTGGCGTTAACAGAAATTACAGTCCCCTCAAATATTAAACATATTGGCAGCTCGGCCTTTAAAGGATGTACCTCTTTAAAAAATGTTTATATTGATGAAGGAATCTCTGCCATTCAATATAGCGCATTCAATGGTTGTACCGCTTTAAGCACCATCAAATTGCCTAACAGCTTAACAACTTTGGGAGCCTCGGCATTTGCTGGTTGTACATCACTCAAAAGTATAGATTTACCCGCTAACTTGAACAAAATTGAGCATTCTGTATTCTCGCATTGCTCCAAGCTTGAGAGTATAATTGTTCCAAGTGTTTCGTCAATAAGTCAGAATCTTTTTGGATATTGCACATCATTAACCAGTTTGGTTATTCCGGATTCAGTAACTCTAATCGATTCGAGCGCTTTTATAGGATGTAGTTACCTGGGTGTCATTTCTATTCCCAAAAGTGTATCCTCAATCGGTAAAAACGCTTTTTATTCGTGTAGATCATTGTCGACTATTCGGTATGCAGGAACAATTGCAGAATGGAATTCGATAGTATTTGGTTCTTCATGGGATGAAACAACGGCAAACTATACTGTATATTGTTCAGATGGGATCATTGAAAAAACAGTTAAGGGATAATCAAGAATAGCTGATGCGTAACGGAAGAATCACTTAGGATTAAACCATTACGGATTTTGACGATTCCTCCGGCCGTACCTTGGCGACACTCTTGTCGTGATCCTCATCTGGTGCGTCGTTCGGGTCGTGATACCCGACAGGTGCGTGTGGCTCTCCGGGGCGGTGTTCCTGTTTGCCGTTCTTGTCGAGGTGTCGCAGATATTTCCGCTGTGCGATGTGCTGGGCATCGAGAACCGGCTTCTGCGGACGCTGATGGGGACGTCGTTCGCGTGGGGGGATATCGGCGCGTATCACGCGGGGTGTTCCGTTACGCTGGCGGTCGATCTGGTCCTGCGGGGACGCAGGAGTGCGCGGGATATTTGAGTTCTCGGAGGTCTTCCTATGAAACTCACAGAATACAACTAACCATACGAAGATAGAAGAGAGGATCAGAGAAATTGCCTTTGATCTGAAGATGAACTGTGACGACAGAGGCAGTTTCACAGAACTGCTGAAGACCGCCGATCACGGACAGTTCTCGGTGAACATCTCAAAGCCAGGGATCACAAAAGGCCAGCACTGGCACAACTCCAAGAGGGAGTTTTTCATCGGAGTGTCGGGCCACGGACTCATCCAGGAACGCAAGATCGGGACGGACGAAGTGATTGAGTTTGAAGTCTCAGGAGATCACATCCAGGCCGTCCATGTGCTGCCGGGGTATACGCATAATATCATAAATCTCAGTGAGACGGAGAATCTTGTGACCGTCATGTGGGCGAATGAGATATTTGATCCTGGGAAGCCGGATACGTTTTTTGAAAAGGTATAATGCTTTCGTAATTTATCATCGGAGAATTGTACAGAGATGAAAAAAGTAATGCTTGTTTTCGGAACGCGTCCCGAAGCGATTAAGATGTGTCCGCTCGTGAACGAGCTCAAAACAAGAGAAGAATTAAAGACAGTTCGACGGTTATGCTTGTATGAGCATGTCTGATATCGCCGACAACCCCTCCAGCGCCGCCTGGGAGCCTCTCAGAGCAGGGAAGAGATAAAGGACATATCTTTTTGTATCCTGCTTCAAATAAGCTTAAAACGGCGTTGTAGATGGCTGTGGGGAGTACTGGATTAGCGATTCAATTGAAACCCCGGAGGATTTGATCTTTGCGCTGTTGCGCTGTTTGGAATAAGAGAATGCGCAAGAAGCAAAGCGTGTCTTTATTATCTTGCCTAAAAGGAATATGAAGGCTTCTAAGAGCTTATGAAGATCAGCCACGACGGAGACCGCATAACCGGTGCTTTCCCTATGAGAATCACTGATGAATACCTAGAAAAGTGCGCAGAAACAAAAGCTGATCCGGCAAAACAGCCTGGTGCATACGGGTGTTCAATCCCCGAGATAGACTCCATTTGTGATCTGTTGAATGCTACAGACGGAGTGCTCGGATCACAGATGCTTGGCGCAGGCCTGGGAGGGACAGTTGCGGCGCTTGTTGAAAAAGACAAAGCAGATAGTGTTTTACTGACGCTTAAAAAAGAGTATTATGATAAAAACGGATTCCCTATGATGGCGGATGTATATTTGCCGAGTGAGGGGAGCGGAGTGAAGTATTAAGGTTAGAAAGAATTACATGTGGTAAAGTGGTTATTGCGGGGTTTGAGATGATTTTGTCCGGTGATTTGACTATTCGCTGCTTATCTTGTGGCACTCAACAAATGATTGATACGGATTCTCTTGATGAGGATACTTATCCAATCGGTGAGTTTGGAATGGGGCCTCGTATAGAGCACATGTTTCCTTGTGAAACGGAGTGCCAACGTTGTGGGCAAGTCATGTCATTTGTGCTTCTAGGCTTTGAGTATCCCGTGGGAGTTAAGGAATATCAAACTTCAGAATCCAATGGCTGCAAGATTATTGAAGAGCCATTAATGGAGATGGAATACCTCCCAGAACCTCTGCGCTCCGTCTATGAAGAGATTCTTCTCAATCCAAATAGTGTTTATGATTTGGCATCGTGGGAATTCGAAGAACTTGTTGCAGATGTGTTTTGCAGCAAGGGGTTTAATGCAAATGTTACTCAACGCACCAGAGACGGCGGAAGAGATATAATAGCTACATGTGAAGTTGGGGGTATAACTTATAGTACTTATTTTGAGTGTAAAAAACAAGCCCTGCATTGTCCTGTAGGAGTCGAAATAGTCAGAGAATTGTATGGTGTTATTGAAAGAGACAGGGTTGATAAAGGTGTAATTGTTACCTCGTCTTATTTCACAAAAGACGCCAAAAAAGAAGCGAAATTGTACAATGGGAGAATTATTCTTGTTGATTTTGATGAACTTCAAGAAAAGATGAAACAATGACAAATACTATACTATTTTTTACTGTAATTGCTTTATAATGTCTTCACTTGGATCCTGGATTCTTGAACATGATTATAATGCTCTTTCGGACAACTGATTTGTAAATGTTTTTTCATAAGAATTCTATTAGACCATGATAAAAGTGCCCATATGGGTTCAGAAGCCAACGCACAGAGAAAAGCCTGGAAGTCTGACGAAACAAGATTGCATTTGTAAGAGTGTAGAAATCTTACAGTTCAGCTTTTGTGACGGCAATCGTTGCTGGCGTCAACACGGTTGGCATAATAACATGGAACGATGGCTTTTAAATCGCATACCCGAGATATGGATTAGGAGAGTGAAACATCAATGTTCATAAAGAAAGTGAAAATACTTAATTATAGATGCTATAAGAAGTTTTCGATAGATTTAGAGCAAAATATGAACATTGTTGTTGGTGATAATGAAGCAGGAAAGTCCACCATTCTCGAGGCGGTAAATCTTGCTCTGACCGGGTATATCAACGGAAGAAATATTAGAAATGAGCTAAGTCAGAATCTATTTAATGCTGATGTACTCAACGAATACCTGGATGCTGTGAATTATAGTCCGGCTACACAACTGCCGTGTATTGTGATCGAAGTATTCTTTTCACCCTTTAAGAATCCTGAGAATCCTGATGCAGAGAGACATCTCCGGGAATTGTATCATGGTCAAAATAATACTGATAATGATCGAGAAGCTTCAGGTGTTTCGTTTTCAATTTCGTTCAATGAATTGTATTCTGATGAGTATCGCGCCATATTAGAATCAAGCATGCCGATAAACTCCCTCCCTATTGAATACTACGATGCCCGATGGATCACGTTTGCTGGAACAGAAATAACAACAAAAAACATACCGCTTAAATCGGCGTTAATAGACTCTTCAAACCCACCTGCATATGGCTCTGATCCATATCTGAACCATATAGTCAAAAGCATATTGGAACCATCGGACATTAGTTCAATTACACAAGTACACCGTCATTTGAGAGATGAATTTCGAGGGGATAAAGCTATCCAGGCAATTAATAAGAAGATCGGAGAGGATAAAAAACTCACAGACAAAAGCATTTCTCTTTCTGTTGAAATGGTTACGAAAAACGCATGGCTGTCTAGCTTGGTAACGGAACTTGATTCAATCCCATTTTCGTTCGTGGGAAGGGGAGAACAGAGCATTGTCAAGACTGAACTGGCGCTGCTACAACAGAATGCTCAGAGAGCGGGCGTGATTCTAATTGAAGAGCCTGAAAATCATCTTTCACATACAAAGCTTAATAAGTTGTTAGAATTTATAGCTACTAATCACCCAGAAAAGCAGTTTATAATCACAACACATAGTAGTTTTGTTGCTAACAAGTTAGGCCTTGATCACTTGCATCTCCTCGCAGATCATAAAGAAACCACATTAGCGTCTTTAAGTGAGCCGACATACAGATTTTTCAAGACTATCGCAGGCTATGACACCTTACGTATGATTCTCTGTAAAAAGGCTATTCTTTGCGAAGGCGATTCCGACGAGCTTTTAATCCAGAAGTATTATAAACAAGTCCATGGGAAATTACCCATTGAAGATGGCATAGAGGTTATTTCAGTTGGAACTTCTTTCCTGCGGTTTCTAGAGATTGCCAAAAAGCTGAATTGCCGTGTTTCGGTTGTTACAGACAATGATGGAGAACCGGAAGCAAAGAAAAAGAAATACACTGATTACCTGGGAGAAAATCAAAAAGAAAATATAAAAGTCTGCTTTGATCGGACGATTCATGTGGCATCAGATTTTAACGGTGCTGAAATCCTGCCTGACAATTTCAACTATAACACATTAGAGCCTGCAATGCTTCTCGCAATCGGATTTGAGAAGCTTAATAGAATTCTGGGCACGGACTGTTGTGATGCCGGAAAACTTCTCAAATACATGCATGCTAATAAGACAGAATGTGCCTTAAAAATCTTTGATACTGAAGAAGAAATCATATTCCCGGACTATATTAAAGAGGCTTTTGTATGAGTGCGCAGACGTGCCCAGGCTTTACAGATGATGCCCGGCATCACATGATGATAGCAGGTGCAGGTGCAGGAAAAACAACTTTTCTTGTGGATCGCGCTCTTAACCTCTCAGGGTATACGCTGATAACAACTTATACAATCAGAAACTCCGAAGAAATCAAAACGAAAATACGTGAGCTGAATCACGGAATTGTACCAGGGAATATAGACGTCCTGCCTTGGGATACATTCCTTCTCCAGCACGGTTCCAAACCATTTAGGAGAAGTCTGCGCTTTTCTGATGGGAAAGTCGCTCCGCGAATAAGTGGTATGATTTTGGTAAACAGTCAAGCCGAAGGTGCCCCTCGCGGTGTAAATAGTAAGCAATATGGCTATTATATGACATCGACGGGTTTGGTTTATTCAGATAAACTTGCAAATTATGTTTGCCAATGCGATGATGCTTCAGAAGGTGCAGTTATAAAACGAATAATCGGCTGTTATGACAGAATCTACATTGATGAAGTCCAAGATCTGGCTGGGTATGATCTTGAAATCGTTAATCGGCTCCTGCATCAGACTCAAGCTGAAATTGTCATGGCCGGCGATCCACGCCAATTCATATTTAGAACGCACTGGGAAAAGAAGAACCAGCCATATAATACGGGCAAAATTGATATCTACATTTCTGACAAATGCGGAGATACTGATTGTTCGATTGATTACAAAACGCTTAACCGTTCCTATCGTTGCAGACCAGAATTGTGTTCATTTTCCTCTCAGCTTTATAAAGAGTTCCCACCAGTTTATTCAATAACTGAGTATAAAGATACAAATCATGATGGTGTGTTTCTTGTGAAGGAAGAGGATGTAGATGATTATATCGAGAAATTGAATCCTGTTCAGTTGAGATGGAATGCGAGCACAAAAGTTAAACCCGTGGCGCGGGTACTCAACATGGGTGAAGCAAAGGGGACTACCTTTGACAGAGTGCTGATTTATCCTACAGCCGATATGTTGAAATGGGTTTTGAATCATGACCAAGTTCTCACGCAAGAAGCAAGGGCGAAATTTTATGTTGCTTTGACGAGAGCACGATATAGCGTTGGTATCGTATGCAAAATGAAAAATGTTTTTCAGTCAGATATTTCTGATATACAGAAATATGAGCGATAGCGAGAAAGGGAGTACCACATTTTGTCATCATCACCCCTTACACTGAAAGAGATATTTGACCGCCTCGGTGAATTGCAGAAGCAGCTGGACGACGACGGGGCAATGGGCAAGGCGCTTTGCGCCGCACTTGAGGCTGCCGACATTCCGGATGATGTCGGAGAAGACGTACGCGCGGAGATCGTGAGTTATATCTGCGAACCCTTCAACACGCGCGAAATCAGTCTGCAGAGGCTTATCGAGGTATACGAAAAAATGCTCGATAAGCTCGCATGACGCCATAATGAAAAGATCGACTCTTCGCCTCATTTTCGCTCTCTGCGCGGCGGTGCTTCTCATCGTTGAAATCCTTATTGGTCTATTTATTCACGACTCCTTCGTCCGGCCGTATCTTGGCGACGCTCTTGTCGTAATCCTGCTCTGGTGCATCATTCGGGTCGTGATTCCTGACAGATACGTGTGGCTCTCCGGAGCGGTGTTCCTGTTTGCCGTTCTCGTCGAGGTGTCGCAGATATTTCCGCTGTGCGATGTGCTCGGCATCGAGAACCGGCTTATCCGGACGCTGATGGGGACGTCGTTCGCGTGGGGGGATATCGTCGCGTATCTCGCGGGGTGTTCCGTTACGCTGGCGGTCGATCTGATCCTGCGTGGACGCAGGAGAGTGCGGGATATTTGAGTTCCCGGAGGTTTTCCTATGACACTCACAGAATACAAAAAAGAAATAACTGAAATATTCCGGAAAAACACCCGGCGCGGGTTCGCGGACTGGAGGCAGTGCGGATATCTGTGCCGGGATCTGACGAGATTTCTGGAGAAGAGCGCCGTCGAGCTGACGGGCGTTGGCAGGTATAAAGATCTGTTCGAAGTCACGCTCAGGGCCTATGTCAAATGGAGCGGCACGGACAAGGACGACTCGAACGGGGAGACGTACGATCTTTACGCGACGGAAGACGGTATCTGGGACCGGCTGTACGAAAAAGAGCCGCCGGAGCTCGATCACGCGGCGATGTTCGACGGGTTCGTGCGCATTATGGACGGGTCTCTCATCGACTATATGGAGGACCACCTTCTCGATTATGTGACAGACCGTTTCGTCGAGCCTGAACTGCTGGAGCGGAAGCTCGCCTGGCTTGAGGCAAAGATCGGCGCGATCCTTGAAAAGGAAAAGGAAAAGGGGAAAGACTTGTTCTGGTCGGATGTCCCGCTCTACAGGAACCGTGTCATCCGGGTCTATGCGGATCAGAAGCGGCCGATCGAGGCCATCCGGGAATACGCGAAAGATCTGGATGACAGAAGCTCGCGCGAGATACTCGGCGGGATCGAGTTGGAATACGGCAACCGGGAGGAGGCCCTGGCGATCTACAGGGAGCTGGCGGCGAAAGAGGCGAGAATGGTATGGGGACGGCACCCGTACAACGTCAAACTGAAAGAGTTATACAAAGAACACGGCCTCCGGGAGGAATACGAAGCGCAGCTTGAGAGGCTGCTGCGGCTGGATACCGGAGATCCGGGACTCCTTGAGGAATACAGGTCAGAGGTCCCCCCGGAGGACTGGGAGTCCGAGCGCGACAGGCTCTTCGATTCCTTCCCGGCGGAGGATGAAAGGGTGCTTCAGTGGTATGCGTCGGAAGGGTGTTACGACAGACTCATGAACGGCGTCGAGGCCTGCGGGTACGCTTTTCTGAAGTGTTACGCGAAGCTGCTGGAGGGAAGATACCCGTCAAGATGTCTGTCGATCCTGACAAACACCGCCTGTGAGGACATGGCATCGGCAAATACCAGGGCGGGATATCAGCATGTCGCGAGAGTCCTCCGGTGGATGAGAAAATTCCCGGGCGGAAAAGAAGAGGCGGCGCGGCTGGCAGGGGAGTTCCGCGCGGCTTATCCCCGCCGCCCGGCGATGATAGAGGAACTTGAAGGATTCTGAGCCGACGTTTTTGTCTTTTTCCCTTACTTAAAGGGGCATGAGTACAGATGCTGAAAAAGGAGAACGGTGTGATCGGGTCGGGTTGCACCGTTCAATTTTGTAAAGAGGGTTTGCGCCAACCGTCGGTGTAAAAACCGGCCAATCGTCGGTGTAAAATTCGGCCAATCGTCGGGTTAAATTTGCGCCAATCGTCGGAAAAAGCTTGACAAAGCAGATTTTTTGGGGTAAAATTATGAAAAAAAGGAGGCGATAGGATTGATCGGAAAGTATAAACCGAGAATTGCCGACGCCATTCTTGAACAGAAGCTGGAAGGCAAGGGCGCTGTTTTGATCGAAGGTCCGAAATGGTGCGGCAAAACCACGACTGCAGAGCAAATAGCAAAAAGCGTTTTGTATATGGATGATCCCGAGACGAAAGATCAGAATGTCGCGATGGCATCGGTCAGCCCGAAACGGTTGTTGAAGGGAGGAACGCCGCGACTGATCGACGAATGGCAGATCGCGCCGAAGCTTTGGGACGCGATCCGGTTTGAAGTCGATCACAGAAATGAACTCGGACAGTTTGTTCTGACCGGGTCTGCGGTCCCTCCCGATACTACCGAGATCACTCACTCCGGGACCGGACGCTTTACCTGGCTGACAATGCGACCGATGACTCTTTTTGAATCGGGAGATTCTACAGGCGAAGTCAGTCTGGGTGCGCTGTTCAGTGATCCGTCGGTTGACGGAGAGAGCAAGACAGAGCTGTCCCGTCTGGCGTTTCTGATTTGCCGCGGAGGATGGCCGCAGGCAGTCGCGATGCGCGATGAAATTGCTCTCGAACAGGCTTTTGATTATTTTGAAGGGGTGGTGCGTTCAGATATCAACCGCGCCGATGGCATTCGCAAAGATCCAGAAAGAGTTATCAGACTGATGCGGTCGTTTGCCAGAAATCAGGGTTCACAAATAGCCAACACTGTTATTGCAAGAGATATCGGATCCAACGAATCGGGAACGCTGGACGAAGAAACTGTCTCTTTATATATCAAAGCTTTGAAGAGGATATTTGTTATCGAGGATATGACCGCATGGAATCCGAACCTGCGTTCAAAAACCGCGATAAGGACGTCAGACACAAGATATTTTGTCGATCCTTCGATCGCCGTTGCGGCGCTCGGAATCGGTCCGGAAGATCTGTTGAATGATCTCAACACGTTCGGACTGATGTTTGAGGCCCTTTGCGTCAGGGATCTGCGTGTTTACGCCGATTCTCTCAATGGTCAGGTCTATCACTATCGGGATAAAAACGGACTTGAATGCGACGCAGTGGTCCACCTTCGCAACGGTGCTTACGGTCTGATCGAAATAAAACTCGGCGGTGAAAAGCTGATAGAAGAAGGAGCCGCTACACTGAAGGAATTGAGTAACAAGATCGATACGACGAAAATGAAAGCTCCGTCCTTTTTGATGGTCCTGACAGGTTCCGGCAACTATGCATACCGCCGTCAGGACGGTGTTCTTGTCGTTCCGGTTACGACCCTGAAAAACTGAATCGCTGCAATGACGCGACACGACGGAAAAAACTGTTTCCCGGAGGAAGGAATAATGAATTCAGGGGACATCCCCGATTCGATGAAGTCCGGCCTTTCGCGCGGGATCGACGGCGCCCGTCCCGGGACCGGCGCCCGGATAATTCCGGGGGTCCCCTACGTCAAATAGAAAACGCCCGGCCCCAACGACCCCTGTCCCTGCGGAAGCGGGAAAAAGTACAAGAAGTGCTGCGGGGCGAAGGGGTGAAGGATCGCCGGGAAGGAGAAGGATGAAGAAAAAACGTATACTCGCCGTCTTCGGCACGCGCCCCGAGGCGGTGAAGATGTGTCCGCTCGTGAAGGAGCTGAAGAAGAGAGAGAGGCTTGAGACCGCCGTATGCGTCACCGGGCAGCACCGGGAGATGCTTGACGGGGTCCTCGGGACCTTCGGGGTCGTCCCCGACTTCGATCTTGACATAATGAAGGAGCGGCAGACGCTCTTTGACATAACCTCGGGCGTCACAGACGGCTTAAGACCGGTGCTGGAGGAGGTCCGGCCCGACATCCTGCTGGTGCAGGGGGACACATCGACCGCCTTCGCCGCGGCTCTCGCCGCATTTTATATGCGGGTACCCGTCGGGCACGTCGAGGCCGGACTGCGGACATATGACACCTCGGCGCCCTGGCCTGAGGAGTTCAACCGGCGGGCGGTCGACGTGATGAGCAGCCTCTGCTTTGCCCCGACCCGGCGCGCCGCTGAGAACCTTTTCGCGGAAGGGAAGGAGAGGGCGGCCGTCTTCGTCACCGGGAACACCGTCACCGACGCGATCCGCCATACCCTGAAAAAGGATTATTCCCACCCGGTCCTCGAGTGGGCGGGGGATAAAAAGCTGATATTCATTACCGCACACAGGCGGGAGATCCTGGGCGGGCCGATGCGGGGAATCTTCCGGGCGATACGCAGGACCCTGGAGGAACGCCCCGACTGCCGCGCAGTCTTTCCCGTCCACCTGAACCCCGCCGTCCGCGAGGAGGCCGAAGCCGCCTTCGCGGGCTGCGGCTCGATACGCCTAACCGGGCCGCTGGATGTCGCCGACTGCCACAACATCGAGGCGAGATCCTATCTCTGCCTGACCGACAGCGGCGGCGTCTGCGAGGAATGCCCCGTCTTCGGCGTGCCGGTGCTCGTCATGCGCGGGCGGACCGACCGCCCCGAGGGCGTCGAAGCCGGCGTGACGAAGGTCGCGGGGACCCGGGAGGAAGGGATATACGAAGACCTGAGGCTCCTGCTTGATGACAGTGAGGCCTACCTGAAGATGTCCCGGGTATGCAGCCCCTTCGGCGACGGACACGCCTCCGAGAGGATAGCCGACGTCCTGGAGAGGGGAGAGTGCGAGGAATGGCGGCCTGAGGAGTCAGAAAGGAGAACGGATGAAACCCTACGAGATAACAGGCAGTAAGGTCCCCTTCGCTCCGCGCGACACCGACGGGATAAGCAGGAGATACTCGGTCACGCTCTGCCTGATACTGATCCTCGTCCCCGCGGCGGCCGCCGCGGCAGTGATCTTCTCCGAAGACATCAGGATCCCGCTGATCTGGCTCCTCGCGGCGCCGTCGGCGGTGTCGCTCGTCTCGTCGGTGATACTGATGACGGCGGCGCGTCTCCGCGAAGGCGGAAGGCTTTACGCGGCGTCAAGGCTCTACCTCACCTTCGGGAAGGTCTTTTCGCTCATTTACGCGGCGGTCGAGATCATACTGTCGTCCTTCGTGCTGACGGTGAGCCTCGTCTTCGCCTGGGCGGTGAGAAAGATCGGCGAGCTGACCGCGGCCGCGATCGAGGCGGTAAAACAGAATGAGATCATACTGAAGATCGCCGAGGCCGACAGGCTTCACGTCATCGAAAAGCTGTTCAGAAAGCTTGTATATTTCCTGCAGAGTCTTGTCCCCGAGGAGGGGAAGGAGGCCGTCGCGACAGCCTCGAAGATCATAGAGCATATAAACTGGATCGCGGCGGGATTCGTCGTCGCAGCCTTTCTGCTGCTTGCCGTCGCGGGCTTCTTCTCGGTCGTGAGACATCTGCTCTACGGAGATCTGCGAAAGAGGATCCGCAGGCTGTTCTCGGGTTACTACACCTACGAAAGGCGAAAGATAAGGTTCCTTGCGGCAGAGTTCCGCAGGGAGGAAAGAGACCGCAGGCGGGGACGCCTGAAGCCCGCCGACGCGGAGAGATCCGGGGACACGGAGCAGACCGCGACGCTGACCGCGACGCAGACTGAGGCGCAAACCGCGGATGCGTCCGCCGGAGGACCGGCGGAGATCCGTGCTTCCGAAAAAGATGACGCCCTGCGTCCCGCCGCGGAGGAAGCCGCGGTCTCTCAGGCATCGGCGTCCCGCGTTTCGGCAGCGCCTGCCGGAGAGCTTCCCGCGGGAACCTCCCCGGACACCGCGGAGGATATGCTCTCGGATGCCTTTGACGGGACTCCCGAGGGTGCGGTGGAGATCGGCGCGTCAGACCGACCGGGAGAGCCGTCGTCCGGAACGCTTGAAGGCATCGCCCCCGAAGTCCCGGACAGAAAACGCGAGAGGGAAGAGCGCAGAGCAAAAAGGAAAGAAAAACGCGCCCGGCGCAGATCGGTGAGAAGCAAGCTCATCCTGGGCTTCGGACTCGCGGGATTTGTCTGCAGGGCAGCGCTGCTCTTCTTCATATCCCCCTGGCTGACGGCGGTCGGAGCCCTGCAGGGGCTTGCCGTGGCGGTATTCGCCGTGATGATCCGGAGATTTGAAAAGATGAAGACCGCCTCGGAGGCAGACGAGACCGCTTCCGGGCCGGCGAACTGAAAACGGAGGTAGTCACAATGAGAAAAACACGGGTATTTTTGCTTCTGACGTCGCTGCTCCTTTGCGCGTCGCTGCTTCTCTCGGCCTGTGATCTGAACATCACGGTTAACGGAGGAGGTACGGCGTCCGCCGGCGGACCCGCGGAGGACACCTCCGCGTCAGGAGGCGCCTCTACAGCGGCCGACATAACGACCGCCGCCGATATAACGACCGCCGCGGACGTAACGACTGTCGCCGACATAACGACGTCTCCCGAAGTCACCACGTCTCCCGAAGCGACAACGTCTCCGGAAGCGACGACCTCACCCGAGGTCACGACCTCCCCGGAGGAAACGACCGAAGCCGGCTCACCCGAGATCACGCTGCCCGCCGATGAGGTGATCCTCCCGCCGCCGAGCGACAACGCCGCGCTGCAGCGCGCTATGGGAGCCGCGATGGTGTTCGAAGGGACCTGGACCGCGGAGGACGGCAGTTTCATAGATTTTGACACCTACCCTCTCAACAGGGCGGATATCTTCACCGGGAACTGGAACACCGGCGAGATCAAGAGGAATACCGTCTCCGACGGCGATAACTACTTCGACTTCGACCGGGGCGAGATGCACAGCAGCTTTACGATGATCTTTGCCGACGGATCCACAGCCGAATGGCAGGTCCGGGGCAACAACGAGGTCATATACGTTCTCTTCCACGGGGAAAGGACCGAGAAAACCTATTACTACGACCTGAACAGGCAGTTCACACAGCTGAAAGGAGATGTCATCGCCGTCGAAGATCTGTACGATTATCTCGACATCGAATGGAGCTGCACGGTCTACGGAGACGAATACCTCAGGCTGAAGAAGGCAGATGACGGAGGACTCAGGATCGCGTACGGCGACCGCAGGGCGGAGAATTCCGATCTGCTGCTGAGCGTGATCAGAGTCGAGGAAAACGCGAACCGTCCCGGGATCACGATCCTTGCGAAAGACACCTACGACTGGACGGGCGAATACTACATCGATATCAACTTCACCAAACCGGGCGAGGAGTTCGAGATCACCCTGGCGCCCTACAGCCGCAGGACCTTCGTCAGACTCACACCAGGATACCTGAGCATCGATCCTCTCCGCTTCTCGACCGGATACAAAGGCGCCTGGACGGCGTCGGACGGCGAGTTCATCAACTTCTCCGACACTTCTCCCGTCATCATGTTCGCCGTGTGGAACTCGGGAGGCGAATTCCCGGTCGCACAGATACTCGAGGTCAGAAAGTACTCCGAAAACAAATATGAGCTTACGCTCGACATCCCGGGCGAAGCGAGAGTGAGAGAATACTCGCTCGCGTTTACTTCGGGCGACGGAGGAATGCGCTTCGGACCGATAGGGACGGCGGGAAAGATCTACATTTTCGACCCCGACCGCCAGTTCCCCGAGACGCTGTCGCCTGAAGAGATAACGAACTCGTTCAGAGGGATATGGTTCGGCCTGAACGATCCCGACGACTTCATCTACTTCTACCGGTCTTCGTCCGGCGGTGACCCGATCGTCTTCTTCGGGAACCGCGCTTCGGGCAAGAGCGGGACCTATATGTTGATAAAGGCCGGCAGAGGCAACAGGAGAGGTACCTATTTCGAACTCGACCTCGCCTCGCTCGCGACCCCCGGCATTATCCGCGGCACAGTTATCGTCGAGCTTACCGGAGCCGGAAATTATCTGAGCGTCGACATGCTGGACGGCAGAGGCGAGCTGGTCTACGAATACTACGGAGGCGACGAGATCACCGAGGCGACACCGTCGACATATTCGAGGCTGCATCCCGGCACATATACCGTCATCGATCTGACCGACAGCGGCGATTTTATACACTTCTACGGCAAGGACGACAACGCGTATATCCTCTGGGCGACCTGGAACGCGGGAGGACCCTTCCCGACGGCGAGGATAATCAGCTCGACCTGGATCTGGGGCGGCTCGCGGGACGGCGAGATAGAGATCGTCATTGAGATGACCGACGACGGCTCGCAGAAGACGGTGTTCATAAGATACGGCGACAATTACGAATCGATCGAATACTGGGAGAAAGGCGGCAAGCACAGGACCTTCTACTACGTTCCCGGTATGCAGTACAAGGTGGACTGAAACAGAACAGGGGGATGTTAAAGATCCGGAAGACCGGGTGTTTTAACATCCCCCGCGCGATCGGCGGCCCTGAACCGCCGGTCCCGAAAAGGCCTTGGAACCTCAGCGGAGGCCGGCCTTTTTTCTTTTTTTCGCTCCGCGCCCGTTCATTGCCCGAAAAAGCCGGATCTCCGCCTGAAAAGAGGCGAAATTTCGCGCGATCTGTTTTTTTGTGTTGCGCGGATGAAATTATTGTGGTATAATAAAAAAGATACAATCCCGAACAGCTATTATTAAATCATTACTGTTTAGAAAGACAGATAATCATGAGCAGGTTGAAAAACAGACCCGGAGCGCAGGCGGCGCGGACCGGCGGCGGAAAAGCGAAAAGATCGTCGTCATGGCTGCTCGTCCTGTACGATCTCGCGATAATGACCGCCTGCTGGTTCGTGATGTCCTTCATCTACAGCGGCACCGCCGGGATCGAACTGAAAGACAAGCTGATCATCCTGGGCATATTCATTCTGACGGTTTACCTCTCAAGGATCGTCTTCAGGATCTACAGGCAGATATGGCGCTACGGCGGGATCCAGGTGTTCATCAGGCTGATCCTGGCCGACATTCTCGCTTTCTGTATTCTCTTCATCGTCCTGCGGGTCACTCCGCTCCCGCAGCTGAGCTTCCCGGTGCTCCTGTCTCTCGTCAGCACCGACCTATTGGTGGCTCTCTCGATGCGGATGTTCTACAGGTATGCCTACAAAGTGGGCAATTCCGACGGTTCGCGGGGCAGGTTCTTCGCGGTCCTCGTAAAGATCTTCTCGTTCGGCAGGACGACGATCGAAGGAAAAGTCGGCGGCCCGGGGACGCAGAAGACGGGCGCCGCGATAATCGGAGCCGGAACTGCCGGCATCGAGCTTGCAGAGGACCTGATGTCGAACCGCAACGCTCCGGTCTCTCCGAAGTTCCTGATAGACGCCTCCGGCGACAAGATCGGCCGCGAGGTCCACGGCCTGCCGGTATTCTCGCCCGACAGCGCGAACACCGCGCTGTTTGAGGAGTACAGGGTGTCGCATGTCGTCATAGCCATCCCCGACGCCGCTGCGACCAAGAAGAAAAAGCTTTACGAGCACTATTCGGGCATGGGCCTGAAGGTCATGATCTACGATTATCCCGTCTTCACTTCGGGCGGACGCATGATGCTCCGCGAGGTGAGTCCGGAGGACCTTCTTTTCCGGAAGCCCCGCGTGATAAACGACGAAAAGACCGCGGCCTACTACGAGGGGAAATCGGTGCTCGTCACCGGCGGAGGCGGATCGATCGGATCCGAGCTCTGCCGCAAGGTCGCCGCGATGAAGCCCTCCCGCCTCGTGATCCTTGACATCTGCGAGAACGGCGCCTACGACCTCCAGCAGGAGCTCAGGAGCGATTACGGCGACAGCCTTGCCCTCTATGTCGAGATCTGCTCGGTGACGAACAGAAACGCTCTCAGACGCGCCTTCGAGCGCCACAGACCGCAGACAGTCATCATGGCGGCGGCGCACAAACACGTGCCGCTGATGGAGAACAACTGCGTCGAGGCCGTCGAGAACAACATCTTCGGCACTCTGACGACCGTTGAGGTGTCGGAGGAGTTCGGCGTAGAGAGAGTCATCATGGTGAGCACCGACAAGGCCGTCAATCCGACCAACGTCATGGGCGCGACCAAACGCTTCTGCGAGATGATAGTCCAGGCGCACAGCGGCTCAGGGCGTGAAGGCGTAAGGACCACCTACAGCGCGACGAGGTTCGGCAACGTGCTCGGATCTGCGGGATCGGTCATACCCCTCTTCAAGCGGCAGATCGAAAAAGGCGGCCCGGTCACGCTGACCGACCGCCGCGTCATCCGCTACTTCATGACCATCCCCGAGGCCAGCCAGCTCGTTCTGCAGTCGGGCGCCATGGCGAAAAACGGCGAGCTCTTCGTCCTCGACATGGGCGAGCCGGTCAGGATCCTCGATCTCGCAGAGAGCCTTATCCGTTTTTCGGGATACGAGCCGGGCGTCGACATCGAGATAAAGGAGATCGGCCTCAGGCCGGGAGAGAAGCTCTACGAGGAACTGCTCGTCAGGACCGACGGGCTTGAGAAGACCGACAGCGACCTCATCTTCGTCGAGAGGGAGGTCCCGCCCTCCCTTGAGGAGATAGAGGAAAAGCTGAAGATGCTGAGAGAGGCCTGCGAGACGAACTCCGACCGCGCGGTCTACGAGGCGCTCCGAAAGGCGGTCCCCACCTTCAGGACTCCGGGCGAGGTGAACTCGGTCGCGGAGAAGGAAAAGAAGATATAACCTGACTTTGCATACCGAAAGCCGGGCCCGCGGGCCCGGCTTTTCATATGTCACAAAGTCTTTTCAGATCGGGTTCAGAAGCCGAAAAGTTCGTCGATGTCGGCGATCCCTTCGTCGCTTATCCTTACCGGCCGGCTCTTCACCGACGCGACGGCGCAGAGCGACTCGGCGACCGACTCGAGGACCTCCAGCCGGTTGAAGGCGTCGAGCGGAGAGCTGCCCGCGGCGATGACGCAGTCGCTGTCGATCATGACTATCGGGGAACTCATGCCGATGCTCCGGACGATCGCCCCCGGATCCTTCACCGGCGTTCCGAAGGGAAGCCGCGATATCCTCCGGAGGAAGACGTATCCCTCTGAATGAACGCGCGGGTCGAAGGGCGCGCCGGTCACTGCGAAGGCCATGGCGCGCGGCGGACGCGCGGCGGCGAGACTGACGATATCCGGGTGCGCCTCGAATATCTCCGAGAAGAGACGGGCGAAGGATGACGGTATTTTGCCCTCCTCACATACGCCGCCCCCGATCCTGACCGTCATATCCGGCGTCAGGCGGGCATTGTCCTCGCCTTCGGGGGTGACGACGAAACCGCGGCCGTCGGCCGTCCTCGAGGCAAAGGCACCCGTCGCCGATGTAAAGAGGCCGCGCGAGCAGCAGCGCCTCACCGTCGAGACGATCTCCCCGCGGACCTGAGCGTCATCCGCGTTCCCGGCCGGCGCTCCCACCGGTAAGGGCTCATGGTGCTCATACAGGGCGAGTTCGGCATCCGAAAGGAGGCGCGGGGCTTTTCCCAGCATCGACGCTGCGATCAGGGACCTCATGGCGTATTCGAGATCCTCGAAGATCAGGAAGGCCTTCTCAAGGCTTTCGGCGCCGATGACGACGCCGTGGTTCTCAAGCAGGACGGTGTTGCATCCGGCCGCGAATTTCTCGGCGATGCGCTCCCCGAGAAGCCCGCTGCCCGGCAGCGCGTATTCCGCGACGGCGATCCCGCCGCAGAGAGAGGCAAGGCCGGGAAGGATGTTCACCGGGGGGAGGGTGCGGTCGATGCAGAAAGCGTCGAGCGCCGGAGGATGCGCGTGGAATACTGCCTTCAGGTCTGGACGCGCCTTCAGGACGGCAAGATGAAAGGGAAATTCGCTTGACGGGCGGTGTTTTCCGGATATCCTCCCGTCGGGGCCGACCGACAGGATGTCGTCCGCGGTGAGATGCGCCTTGTCGATCCCGGAGGGGGAGATCCGGATCCTGCCCTCGCTGTCGATGATCGAGAGATTGCCCCCCGAGGTCGTCGTCAGTCTGTTGTCATAGAGCCGCGTCATATAATACGCGATCTTCTCCGCGGGGGACATATCGAGAAGTTTCAAAGGAATTTCCGCCTTTCGGTAAAGATCATTATTGCCGGATATTATACCACTCCGGAGGGAAAAAGTAAAGAGTGCCGTTTCGCGCCGCGCCGCCCGGAGGCGGGTTCAGAGCATTTTTCTGAAGTTTTTTATCCGGTGGAAGGTGATGAAGTTCGAGTCGTGGAAGCTGTGGGCGTGCGAGAAGGCGGTGCGGGAGAGCAGGAGGATGTCGTTTCCGTCTATGATAAAGTCGGCGTACTGGAAGCCGAAAAATGCGGGATCGGCGTCGCGCATGTCGATGATATGACAGAGCAGTCTCCAGTTCTCAAGGTCTTCCGAGGCGATCAGCGAAAGCAGGTTCCGCCGCGTCTTCGGCTCTTCCAGCAGGTAGCTGACGGCCGACAGATAACAGCCGCTGACCGGGTCGCGGATCACGTCGGCCTTTGAGGCCGTCGACGGGAAGGGTATCGCCCTGCCGCCCGGGAAGGAAGGGCTGCCTTTTTCGGTCGATATGTCAAGCATTAGAGCCGAGCCGTCGGCGAGGCGGAGAAAGTCGCATGCGCCGCCGTCGGGACGGATGACGACGCTGCCCTCGATGCCGCCGCGGACGCTTTCCGGGAGTCCCGGGACAAAGTCGGAGGAGTGCCTGAGCGGGGATATGCTCCAGACGGAGGGATCGAGCAGATCGGCGTCCGCCGGGGCAGAAAGTATTCCGTCAAGGAAGAATTTCTCCTTCCAGGAGCCCCACTGGACGTCTGTCATGATGAGGCCTTCATGCTCTGTGACCGGCATCGGAGCCCTGTGCCAGCCGGCGTGTCCGGGGTCGCAGGCTCCGCGGGCGATCACCGAGGGGGCAGTCCAGGTCGATCCGCCGTCGTCCGAGCGGCCGATGAGGAGATCGCCGTATTCGGTCGAGCAGGCGAGCATAAAGAGCTTTCCGCCCGACAGGAAGAGCTTGCCCCAGAAGCAGGGGAAGAGCTCGCAGAGCCGGTGCCAGCTTTCGCCGCCGTCGTCCGACCGGTAGACGGCGGACAGATTCTGCGGCCCGCCCGGGGCGTAGAGATCGAGAGAGGCGAGCAGCCCGCCGCCGGGCAGCTTCAGGAGGGAGGGGGAGCAGAGATAACGCCCCGAGAAGGAGTATTCGGTGTCGGCCGGATGGAGATAGTCGACGGTTACTCCGGGGGCGCGGCAGCAGCGCACCCTTCTCAGCGAGGATACGTCGGCCGGATCGGCGCCGGGAAAGAATGCGAGCCCTTCGGATGCCGCGAGCGACGCCGCGAAGCGGCTGCCTGTGACGGCTGCCCCGGAGCTGCCGGTCCCGCAGGCCCGCGCGACGCAGAAGCTGAAGTCGGTCTCATTATCAAGGCCGCCGACAGCGAAGCTTTTGCCTTCGAAGGGGATCTTCCGGCGTTCCCCGCCCGCCGCCGGGCCGAGATCGAGGACGTATCCTCCCTCATATCCGGGATCGGATATCTCAAAGTAAAAGCCGTCCCCGCGGGGAACGATCCTCGAAATGCATGGCTGCGCGAGCCTGTCTCTCAGATGTTCGGGGAGATAGCGGCGGTATGACCATCCGGGTGAGTTCATGATATTGCCTCCTGGCATATATGTGATGACGGATCCGGGGCTGCCTCAAAAGACAGACTTTTGGGACAGCCCCGGAAATGTTTTCGGCGTTTTACGCCCTGTTGATCATTTGCTGAATCTGCGGCGGATGACGAGAGCTGCGGCGGTCAGGATGATCGCGGCGACCGCGATTATCGCGACGACGGTGAGCGGGTCGCCGGTCACCGGGGTCGAGGGTGTCGGGGCGGGAGCGGGATTCTTGTACTCGCCGTTCTCGAAGACGACTTTCTTTGATGAGGAGTCAAAGGTCGGGATGCGGTCGGTGCCGATGGTCTGGAAGAAGACCTCCTCGCCGAGGGCCTGGTTGAGCTTGTAGCAGACCTCGCCGTATTCGAATGCGGTACCCGAGGTCGGGTTGAACTCGACTACGCCGCTGCCGAGTCTGGCTTCGCCCTGCGCGCAGCCGGCGAGATAGAAGTTGTTCTTGTTGTTCTCTGCGGTGGCGTCGCCCGACTTGAAGAAGTAGAGAGCGACCGGTGTCTCGCCGGTGTCGGTGGTGGTGATCAGACCGGTGTTGATGCAGGCGTTCACCGTCGAGGCGGTCGTGTTGTTCATATAACCGAGTATGCCCGAAGACTCGCAGCCGCCCGTGACGTCGCCGTCGTTGATGCAGCCCTTGATGGTGAGGGTCCTGGCGGCGCTGCCGTTGGCGTAAGAGATGATGCCGCCGGCGGTATCCTTTGTTGCCTTGATGCTGCCGTAGTTGCCGCAGTAGGTGATGGTGGAAGGATCGGACACCTCATCGTTGTCCAGTTCGGCTATGATGCCTGCCCCGTGGCGGGTTGCGTTAATATCTGCGTAGTTCATGCACCGCAGGAAGTTGACCGCGCCCTGATCCTTTCCGGTGATGCCTCCGGCAAACCAGGCCTCGACGGGGCCGTAGTTCTCGCACCCTTCATAGTTGTGGGTGCCTTTGGCTCCGGGACGGCCCATAATACCGCCGGCGGATTTCTTTTCAGCATTGGGATCAATGCTGATCTTTCCGTAGTTTACGCAGTTTTTGATAGTCCCGGTGGTATTGCCCGAGACATAGGCTACGATCCCGCCCGCGCAGTCATCCGCGTTGACTATCTTGGGAGATACAGTCTTCGAGCCGTTAACGCAGCCCTCAATGGTGTAATCGTCCCAGGTCCAGCCGATGATGCCGGCTCCGACGTCAAAGGAATCGATGTCGCCGAAGTTCTTGCAGTTCTTCACGGTCAGTTTGCAGTGGGTCTTTCCGGCTATGCCGCCGGCGTCGTAGCCCGAGATCTTTCCGTAGTTCTCGCAGCTCTCGATGGTGACGTTGATGCTCTTGAGCGTCGTTCCGATGATGCCTCCGTAGACGCCTGAGACACCGAGGTCGTCAGACTTTGCAGTGGCGGACATGCTGCCGGTGACGCTCGCCTTGTTGATGATGCCGCTGAGAGTCGTGTCGCCGACAACAGTGTTGCAGAAAGCGCCGGCGCGGTCGGCGTTCGAGGTCACAGAGCCCTCGATCGTGAAGTCCTTCGCCGTGCCCTCGAAGGTGTCAAAGAGCGGGACGGAGGTGGTGATCTTGAAGCCCTTGCCGTCAAAGGTGCCTGAGAAGGCGGCCGAGTGTGTCTCGCTGACGGTGATGTTCGCGGTCAGGTAGTAGGATCCTCCGGTCTCCATAGCGGCGAACGCCGCGGCGTCGCCTACAGGTTTCGGATCTCCGGCCTCTTCCTTCGCGAAGGAGGAGAGGGGAATAAGGAGAGTCATTGCGGCGGCCAGAACGACCGCCAGGATAACGGACAGTGTCTTTTTCATGCTGTAAGTCTCCTTGTTAAAATAATTATTTAGGATCGTATATATGATAACTCTTTTTCACCGAAAAGTCAAGAAAATTTAAAAAATCCTGCTGTTTTTTTCAATAATCTTGAAAAAGCGGATGAAAAGTGATATACTTTTAATCGGTGATCAAAGCCGCGGGGGACAGACCCGGCGCGCCGCAAAAGGGGGCGCCCGGCCAGTCCCGCGGACGCCGGAAAGCGGGTAAAGCAGATGGACATCACGGAAAAAGTCAGAGAACGGATCGCGGCGGCGGTCGCGATCGCGAACACCGACCCCGAGGGGAAAAAACTCGCGCGGAAAATGGCGGACGGCAAGCTTGTCGTCCGGATCGGTGACCGCCCGGAGATCGCTATACTCGCCCGGGACGGGGTGCTTTCGGTCACCCGGGACTATTCGCATCCGAAGGCTGTTTGCGTCTTTTCCGACGCGGAGTCGGCCTGGGCTCTCCTGACGGGATCGATGAGCCCCTTCGCTGCCACCGTCCACCGTCAGCTCGATCAGCAGGGGCTGTCCCCTATGAACGAGACCTTCGAAAAGATCTGGCAGCTCGCAGAAGACCGGATCGGGAAAGGAAAGCGGGGGTGAAGCCGGATGAAAGCCTACAGCTATGAGAAGAGCTTCGAGCTCTACGACCGCGCCGAAAAGGTGATCCCCTGCGGGATCTACGGACATCTGGGAGTCGGAAGATCCCGCCTCAACCCGATGGGCTGCTATCCGCTCTTTTCCGACCGCGCCGAGGGCACGTATATCTGGGACGTCGACGGAAACCGCTTCATCGATTACGCCTGCGCCTACGGACCGAACGTCCTCGGCTACGGGGACCCCGACGTCGACGCCGCCGCCCTGGCTCAGCTGAAAAAGGGCAACTGCACCACCGTCGTGTCGCCGGTGATGATAGAGTGCGCCGAGGAGCTTATAAAGACGGTGAACTGCGCCGACTGGGCCTTCTTCGCCAAGAACGGCGGCGACGTCACCACCCTGGCGGTGATGGCGGCGAGGCACGCGACCGGCCGCAAAAAGATCGTCATGATGAAGTCCTGCTACCACGGAGTCGCCCAGTGGTGTCAGAGCCCCGGCACCCCCGGAGTGCTCGACGAGGAGATAAGCAGCAACCTCTACGCGACATTCAACGATTTCGACGGCCTTAAGGAGCTGGTCGAAGCGCACGAGGGCGAGATCGCCTGCGTCATCTCGATGCCCTACAGCCATGTGTCGCATTACGACAACATACTTCCCGCCGCGGACTACTGGAAAAAGGTCAGGAAGCTCTGCGACGAGAAGGGCATCCTTCTGATCATCGACGATGTCCGCGCCGGCTTCCGGATGGATCTGGCAGGATCGGATCACTATTTCGGAATAAAGGCGGATATGCTCTGCCTCGGCAAGGCGATCGCAAACGGCTGGAACATGTCGGCGCTGGTCGGCGTGTCAAAGCTCAAGCCGGTGATCGAGGAGATGAACTATACCGGCAGCTACTGGCTTAGCGCAGTGCCCTTCGCAGCATCTGTCGCGGCCCTCAGGAAGATGAGGGCGCTCGACGCGGCAAGGACGATGCAGAAGATCGGGTCGAAGCTCACCGAAGGTCTCCGTCAGGTCGCGGAAGCGAACGGGGCGGTCCTTTCGGTGACCGGCCTGCCGTCGCTCTTCAAGATCATACTCAAGGATCCCGACGGCTCGCTCATACCGCATCAGCGGTGGATCGGCGAGATGGTGAGGCGGGGAGTCTACATCTCGCATTTCCACAACATGTTCACCAATGTTATGATATCCGACGAAGACCTCAGGTATACCTTCGACGTCGCCGACGAGGCGATGAAGATCACGCTGAAGGAGCACCCGGAGATCCGGATCGGCTGACCGCACGCAAAAAACACGCGTTTTCAAATACAGACAACCCGGACTCCCGGCAAAGCCGGATGACCGTCCGGAAAAAGGAGGATCAGGCATTGAAAGCATCAGTTAAGACTGCCACCGCAGTCAGGGCATCAGCTTTTCTCATCGCGATCCTGTTCGTGATACTGGCTGTCGCCTGTCTCGCCGCCTGCACCGGCGAAGAAGGGGAGGACACGCTGCCGGATACCGGCACAGAGACCGCTCTTCCCGAAACGACCCCGGATCCCGCGACCGATACCGTCGCGACCGAGCCGCCCGAGGAGACGACCGAGGAGCCGGGAGAACCGGTGGTAAAAAAGGCCGTCATCAGCGGAGGCGGCGCCGGCTCAAAGACCTACAGGGCGGCTTTTGACCTCATCGATAAGAAGAACCCGAAGGTCATCGTCCTCTGCACCGCGGGACGCGACACCGTCGAAAACATCAACAGCTACGTCGGAACTATGAGAGGGTACTCGAGGAACGTCGAGGCAATCGCGCTCAGCACCCAGCTCTATGATCCCGCCGAGCTCAGAGAGAAGATCGTCACCGCCGATCTCATCATCGTCGGCGGCGGACAGAGCGAATACATGATGGACACCTGGAAGCAGTTCAAGGTCGACGAGTATCTCGTCGAGGCATACAACAAAGGCGTCGTCTGCATAGGCGGATCGGCCGGAGGCATGTGCTGGACATACTGCGCCTGGAACGACTTCTACGAGCTGCCCGATTCGGTATACAAGTGGTTCTACGGGATCGACGTCATCCCGATCTACTACGGACCGCACTTCTCGAACAGCGCCCTCTGGGCGGAGTTCGACAGCGCCATCCGCAAGGAGACCTCGCCGAAATACGACATCGGATACGCGATGGAGAACGGCACCGCGCTCGTCTTCATCGACGGTAAGATCGTAAAGTCGATACGCGAGGCCGGGACTGAGCACATCTACGAATACAAGTTCTCGAACGGCAAATGGGCGAGAGCCGAGTTTGCCTATATTGACTGAAGACCTGACGCACGGGTTTTACACATCTGAAAGGCAGGTAACAAATCAATGAAAAGAATAATTTCTTCGGTCCTCGCGGTCCTCATGCTTCTCGGAAGCAATTTCATACCCTTTTCCGCCGGCGCTGACAACACTCTCGACTATCCCGAGCTCGTCATAACCGAGATCGGCGTCGACCAGTACGGCGACGCGGCGAACGCGAAGAACACGAACACGAAATACAGCGGCCCGAACGCCTCCCGCGACCCCTACGAGTTCATCGAGATCTGCAACAACTCGGACAAAAAGGTCAACATCTACGACTACATGCTCGCCTATCAGGGGACGGGTTCGGACGACGCCGATTTCTTTGAGAGCTCGGTGCAGGAATACACCCCCTTCCATCCCGGAAAGGACTGGGCCGACGCCCCCTACGGAGCGATAGCGAAATACTGGACCGGAAGCGTCCCGATGCCCGAGAATCCCGCCTACGAGGCGGGCGAGATCGCCCCGGGAGAGGTCTTCGTCGTCTGGATGTTCAACGAGGTCTCAAACTCGCTCAACTGCACCTTTGAACAGTTCAGGAATTTCTGGAGCGTCGATCAGTCGGTCAAGGTCTTCATCCTCGACGCAGACGGCGCCGACGCCGAGATGAACTTCAGCCTGAAAAACTCGAAGACCGGCACATACGCGGTAATGGTCCAGTCGGAGCGCTTCCCGAAGCGCCGCTCCTCCGACAAGGCCTACTATCCCGAATCCGACAACAAGCACCACAACTACTTCAAAAAGACATATGAGGAGCTGCCCGAGATAGTGAACTGGGCGGTCGTCGACTACAAGACCGAGCCGCTGAAGAGCTTTTCGGAGAGCAACGGCGGCGAGATGTCGCAGACGAACTTCACGGTAAGCTATCTGCCCGAGACGACGAATTCGAAGGAGGGCAACGGATACAGGACGACCTCTTTCGCGTCGGGCAAGCGCTCGCACCTATCGAAGATCAGCCTCTACGCCGAGGCGACGGTAGGGAAGCTCGACGCCGAGCAGACCGCCGCCTTCGCGAAGACGGTGACCGGAACGGTGCGCGGCGTAAAGAGCCATGAGATCTACACCGATCCCGAAAACAACGATACGAAGCCCGATCTGCTCATCACCCGCATCTCACCCGACCAGTACGCGAGCGCCTCGGGGAACAAAAACCCCGAATACACCGGCTCAAGGTCCGGCAACGACCCCTTCGAGTTCATCGAGGTCTACAACAACTCCGGCAAAGAGATCAACATATACGACTACATGGTCGGATACCAGGGCGCCAACGCCGCCGCGGTCTCGACATACTTTGAGAGACTTGTCCAGGAATATACCGCCATCTTCCCGGGCGACGACTGGATCGACGCTCCCTGGGGCCAGTACGACAGCTACTGGACCGACAGGACGATGCCCGTCAACCCCGGATATGAAGAGGGAGTGCTGAAGGCGGGCGAGATCTGTCTGCTCTGGTTCTACAATTTCGACTCGCACGCCAATCACGCCCGGATCGATGAATTCCGCTCCTTCTGGAAGGTTCCCGAGAACGCCAAGGTCTTCCTCGTCGACGCCGACAGCAATCTCGACAAGAACTTCAACATCAAGAACTCGGCCACCGGGACCTACGTGATCATGAAGCCCTCGAGCCGCTACCCGCAGCGCCGCTCAAACGACGAGACGCTCGACACCGAGAACGCGAAGCGCTTCTGGAGCCTCGATCTTACCTACGCCGACATGCCCGAGGTCGTAAGCTGGGCGGTCGTCGATTTCGGCTGCTACGAGCCGCTTTACTCCTTCAGCGGCAACAATTCGAACTCGTCGTTCAGCACGAATTACACCCTCCTTTACGCGCCGGGCGACCCGGCGAAACCGGAATTCGTCAACGGCTTCAAGACGACCTCCTTCGTCTCGCCCAAGAGATGCCATTTCAGCAGCGTGACGAAGACCTACGCGGAGTCCTCTGTCGGCGTCCTGAACGAAGCCCAGAAGGCCGCGATAGGCATCAAATAACCGATAACAGCAAAATAAAAGCCCGCGGCGCCCGGAATATCCGGACGCCGCGGAGGTTTTGTACGAGGGCAGCGTTGCAAAAAGTCGGTGTTAAAACTTTCTGCCATGTCTTGGACATTTTGTCGATATGTCTTAGACATATAAAATGTCCTAGACATGTCCGGGATGTGACCATGACTTAGCAGTCAAGTTAAAAGCTGCCTTATCACGAATCCTAACTGTTGCCCAGCACTGCCGCGGCGGCGGCTTCCGCCTCGGTCGCGCTCACCTTCTCGCGGTTGTCGCGGAGGGTGTTTTTGTTGTATCCGTAAAGCGGACCGACCGTCACGCAGTTCGAGCAGACGATCGAGCTCTCTGCGTCGGGCAGGTTGAAAACGCCGAAGATCCCTCCAGACCGGCTGCCGGCCGGGCTGGTGCCCGAGACGTCGCCCGCGGTGTTGACGCAGCTGTCGACGGTGAACGACTTCTTCGAGCAGTAGGCGATGATGCCCGCCCCGTAGGCGAGCTTCGAGCCGCCGGTCACCTTCGCGGTAACCTTCGCCCGGTTGACGCAGTTCGTTATTTTGAGATTCACCGTGTCGCCCGAGGAATAGCCCTGCCCGGCGATCCCTCCGGCGTAGGCGGCGGCCGCCGAGGACTGAGAGAGGATCTCGCCCTCGTTTGTGCAGCGGTATAACGATCCTGCGAGAAAATCGCAGAAGGAGTAGATCCCGACGATCCCTCCGGCATATGACGCCGCTTCGCTCACCGATCTGATACCGCCCCGGTTCGAGCAGCGGCTGAAGGTCGCGCCTGTCGCCTGCCCGGCGATGCCGCCGGCCCTCGAAGCCTTCCCGAGACTGATGTTCAGCATTCCGGTGTTCTCGCAGCCGCTGACTCGCGCCGAGGAGACGAAGCCGGCAAGGCCGCCGATCCTCGGCTCGATCTCCGGAGCGGTGACCGAGACCTCCACCTCCGATCGCACCGACGTCAGGACTGTGGTCCCGGCGGCGGAGACCGCAAGTCCCGCAGATCCGCAGAGCCCGCCGATCCTTGCCCCGGCGACCAGCTTCGTCAGGGTAATGCTGCCCCTGACGGTGAGACCGGACACCGAGCAGGTCTTGCGGTCGTAGCTCGTTATGTATCCGAAGAGACCGTTCTGCTCGCGGCAGACGGTGATCCTCATACCGCTCACCGAGTGCCCGTTTCCGTCGTAGACGCCCGAGAAGGGATGTCCCTGATCGGGGCCTATCGGCACCCATTCGGCGTTGCCGAGATCGATGTCGGCGGTCTGGGAGAAGTATTTCCCGAGGAAGGATTCTCCTCCCGCCACTGCGTCGCGGAGATATCTGAGATTATCCGCGCAGGCGATGATGTAGGGATCGGCGTAGGTGCCCGAGCCCGACGCAGGGAGCGACGCCTCGGCAGTGAGCGCCGAAGGCGCCGCTGGCGTATCGAGCGCTGGATCGCCTGAGGTCTTCGTGTTCCCGATCTGAGCGTCGATGAAGATGGGGCAGTGGTCTGAGGCGCCGATCGCCTCGGGGTCGGTGACGGTGGTATAGTAGACGACCTTAACGTCGGTCGTGCATACGATGTGATCGATGCAGACGGCTCCGGTCGAGTTCCCGGATATATCCGAGCCGACGGTGTGCGTGCTCTTGCCGGCGCGGTCGTAGCTGCCGCCGGCGATGGCGGAAAGCTTTGAATCTGCCATTCCGGTGGCGGCGATGAAGGATTTGAACTCGGCGGTGTCCTCGGCACGGTTGTAGTCGCCGCAGCTGAAGACGGGCAGGCCGTATTTCGCGATTATCTGACTGTTGAGGACGCCGTTCTCCTTTACCTGGACGACTCTGTTGTCGGCGTTCGAGTTGATGTCCCAGTGAGTTGAGGTCACGATGTATTCCTGGCGGTCGGACAGGCGGCGGAACCTGGCCCAGGTCAGATTGCGCAGGTAAACATTGTTGCAGGCGGAGTAAACGGTGGTCCCGTACTCAAGGAGCTCCGCCTTCGAGGTGTTGTAGATTATGGTGGAATAGCTTCTTCCCGTGCCGTCCACAAGGTCGGGAATGAAGACGTAGCTGCCTCCGAAGAGCCGCTCGAGCGCGTCGTGCCAGGCCTCCGAGACCTCCTGAAGTCCGACGGCGTCGGGGGCGTATGCCGAGATGACCGATGCCACCGCGGCGTCTCTCCCCGAAAGCGGCAACTTGTTGTTGTAGTTTTCGTGGAGGATGTTGAAGGACATGATCCGTATGTCGGATCCCTCCGACCGGTCGATCCGGCTTCCCGGTGTCCCGGCGAGAAGATCTGCCCCGGTGCAGGCCTCCTCAAGAAGGTATCCCTCCGGAAGATTCCGGAAGGCCTCCTCGTCGGCGGCGATCACGCCGGCAAGCTTCGTACAGGCGTTCAGGAGCAGCAGCGGGGAGGAGGCGGTGATCTCAAGGTTCCCGCCCGATCCGGCGATCCGCCATCCGCTTCCGCTCCCGCCGTATCCGCCCGAGGACGAGCCCACCGTGATCGCGCGGCCGTTTGCCGGCATACCGCCGGGGAGAAGCGTCAGGACGGCGCCGCAGCTTCCGAGGATCGCCTCGGCGAGGATGTGCGCGGCGTTCAGCGAGGGCGCGCTGCGGGGATCGAAAACTATTGAGTAATCCGAAAGAGGTCCTGTCCCGAGGAAGATGCCGCCGGTCACCGGCCGCTCGGGCGCGGAAGAGGTCCCGGGAGCCGATGTGTCATGCTCGCCGCCCGAACTGTCCGCGGGCTCAGAGGTGTCCCGGGGGCCGTCGATCCCGCCGGTGCCGTTTCCGGACGAGGCGGTGCCGGTTCCCGGTCCGCCCGCCGTGCAGGCGCCGAGGGAGAAGAGCATCGCGAAGGCGAGCGCGATCGCGATCGCGGGTGCCGGTGTGTTTGCCGCGGATATGATTCCGCTGCGTCGGCTGTTTGCGGGCTTCGGCGTTTTTTTCTGGCTTTCGGTATGCTTCATCCGTCTTCCTCCGGGCGGCCGGGCGGGCCTTTCGGAACCTCCGCCGGGCATTTCGTATTATCACAGTGACTATTATAAGGTCAAAAAGCCGGTTTGTCAAGTCCCGGCATTTTCCGCCTGAATACCCGACAAAAAAACAAAAAACTTGATTTTATTCCCCCGGCGCGATATAATGATATAATAAAACGCAAGAATGTTGAAATATAAGAGCGCATGCATATGAAGACAAAACCGCAGAAGAAGATAAGAGCAGGGAAGATCCCGGATAAAAGCTTCGATCCGAAGCCGACCGGATATCCCTTCGGAGAGTATACCGACATGCACTATCTCGTCGTGAAAAAGAACGACGGGACGGTGTTCGACGAGTCCTACCCCTATATCGACGGATCTCTGCGCGCACGGACGGTGCGAGCGCTCTTCAGGATACTGCTGGTGATACTCGCTTTCCCCGTCATGCGGATCCGCCTCGGTCTGAAGATACGCGGGAGGGAAAACCTGAGAAAGCACCGGGAAGAGCTGAAGGGCGGCGTCATATCCTGCGCGAACCACGTCCATCTCTGGGATTACCTGGCGGTCAGCCGCGCCGTATTCCCATTTGTTCCCAGCGTGCTGGTCTGGGCGCCGAACATACGCGGCGAGAACGGTAAAATGATGCGCTCGGTCGGAGGCATCCCGGTCCCCGAGGGAAGCCCGAAAGCGACGGCGGCGATGCTGTCGGCGGTGACCGGCCTTATCAGAGGCGGAGGCTGGCTTCACATCTACCCCGAGGGCAGCATGTGGGAGTATTACAGACCGGTAAGGCCCTTCAAGCGCGGAGTCGCCTATTTCGCCTGCGTGACCGGAAGGCCGGTGGTCCCGATAGGCTTCTCCTACCGCAGGCCGGGATGGATCAGAAGGACGGTCTTTCGGCAGAAGGCGCTCTTCACCGTTGAGATAGGCGAGCCGCTCCTTCCCGACGCTTCGCTGCCGCGCAGAGAGCGGGAGACCGATCTGCTGAAAAGATGTCATGCCGCGGTCTGCGGGCTTTGCGGGATCGGCCCTTCAGAGGATATCTATCCGCCGGTGTTCGACAGGACCCGCCGCGTCGACTACTACTGAACCCCTGTCCGGACCCGCTTTTCCGGACCTCCGGAGAATGAGAGGTTTCCCATGCCCGAAAAAAGCATAAGAGAAATGAACAGGATCGAGCGTCAGCACTATTCGCTGCCCGCCCGGACCTTCCGCGCGACGATAATGGGATCTGTCTCTGGTCGGGATCCTTATGGCGCTCCACATGCGGAGAAGGCTCGCGGATCCGATTGAACTGCTGCAAAAAAACAAAAGGGGCTGTTGAAAACCCGTTTCCGGAGTTTTCGGCAGCCCCTTTGCCATATCGGGATCCGGTTCAGTCGGATCTCATTTTGCTTCTGAAGATCAGTATAGCGATGATGAATACAGCGACAGCGTAGGCGATGACGATGAGGAGCGGCAGGAGGATGTCGCCAAAGCCGTCGCTCCAGCCGTTGAGGGCGTTCTGGATCAGCAGAGTCGCGTTGCGGAAGGGCAGTATCTTCATCGCGGTCAGCATCCCGCTGCTCAGTCCCTCGACCGGGAACCACATGCCAGACAGCACCGACTGTCCCGCGATCAGGATCGACGCCACTCCGCCGATCGATTTTTCGGTGCAGAGCGTCCCGAGCAGCAGTCCGGCGGCGATGAAGAAGAGAGAGGTGACAAGGCTGAGCAGGACCGCGCGGAGTATGCCGATGCCGAAGATGGAGGGCTCGAAGGCGGTCCCGACGATGAAGAAGAGGACCGACTGGATCAGGACGAGAGGAAGTATCGAAAGGGTATAGCCGAAGATGAACTCGAAGGGCCGCGCGCGGGATACGAAGAGCCTGGTCAGGAAGGAGGTCGACCGGTCGGTCGCCAGAAGGATCCCGACGAAGAGGGTAAGAAAGCTCTGCGAAAAGACGACGATGCCCGGCGCGAGGTATTTCATCCCGAACTGGGAGGTCATCCCGTGAAAGATGAGCCAGAAAAGGATCTCCATGACGAGCGGGAGACCGAGAGTGAAGATGAGGGAGAGGGGATCGCGGAGGATCTCCTTCAGGCTGCGCTTCGTCAGCAGTCCGATACGGCGGCAGGAATCACGCATTTTTCTCACCTCCCGCGACGATCTCGATGAAGGCATCCTCGACGTTCGTCTTCCCGGTGCGGGCAAACATCTCTTCCTTCCTTCCGACGAAAAGCAGTTTTCCGTCCTTCATGACGCCGATCCTGTCGGCGAGGGCCTCGGCCTCTTCCATGTAGTGTGTCGTAAGGATAATCGTCATCTTCGATCGCAGTTCTCTGATTGTTTCCCAGAGCTCGCGGCGGGCGATGACGTCAAGCCCCAGCGTCGGCTCGTCAAGGAAGAGGACCCTGGGGTGCGACGCCAGCGCGAGGGCGATCGAGAGCTTGCGCTGCCAGCCTCCGGAAAGCTTAGAGGCGCGTTTCCCGGCCTGCCGGTCAAGTCCGAAGGCGGAGTAGACGTATTTCTTTGTTTCTTCCGCCTCCTCATTCGTCTGACCCGAGAGCCGGGCGTAGAATTCGATGTTCTCGGCGACGGTCAGGTTGCGCGCGACGGCGGTCTCCTGCATCGAGACGTCGACGAGCTCCTTTATCGCGGCGGGCTCCGCCGTGACCGAGTGCCCGAGGATCTCGGCGTCGCCTCCGTCGGGCTTTACGAGGGTGGAGAGCATCTTCACCGTCGTCGTTTTGCCGGCGCCGTTGACGCCGAGCAGGGCGAAGAGCTCGCCTTCGGCGATATCGAGATCGAGGCCCTCCACCGCGACGACGTCCCGGTACTCCTTGCGAAGGCCTCTGATTTTAATGGCTGTCATAGGATCTGTTCATTCCTCCGGTGATGATCTGTTCAAACTGTTATGCATTATACGTCAAAACGCGGGAAATGTCAAGCGCTTTCCCGATCTTGACGCTCGACAAACCGCCCGCGGAGCAAAGCAGGAAAAAAACAGGGCGGCGGTGCCGTCCTGTTCTTATTCGGTACGGGCGACAGGACTTGAACCTGCACACCGGAGTATTGGATCCTAAATCCAACGCGTCTGCCAATTCCGCCACGCCCGCATATGCTGTTATGTTTCGTCTGACGCGTATCATGAGGTCATTCCGCGCCGCCGCCCTGCCGATCGCGAGCTCCCGCTTTTCGTTGTCGTCCATGCCCGAACCTCCCTGCTTTCGCAAGCTTCTTCCCGCCGGCTGGCAAATCGGCGGGTGTGCGAAAAAGAATTCCTTCTTTTTTCCGCACACCCGCGCGTGACAGGGCTCTGACTCCGTCCGAGCCGGCCCGGATCAGTTTTCGGGATCCTCGTCGCCGTTGTCGTCGAGGTCTTCGTCCTCGAAGCCGTCGAGCAGGCCTTCCTCGTCCTCGTCGTAGTCGCCGTCGAAATCGTCGTCTCCGAAGACGGCCTCTTCGACGTCGCCCAGATCCTTGTCGATCTCATCTACGTACTCGTTGAGATAGTCGACGTCCTGCTGAGTGCCCTCGACCTCTTCGGCGATCTCGCCGAGCAGATCGATGATCGCGGTGAGGAGCTTGCCCTCCGCGGTCGTTTTGTCGTAGTTCAGACCCTCCGCGAGACCCTTGAGGTACGCGGCTTTTTCTTTCATGTCCATTTCGAAACCTCCCGATGAGATACTGAACGATACTGCTGCCCCGGGATTATTTGGAAGAACGGGAGAGATACTCGCCGGTGCGGGTATCGATCTTGATGACCTCGCCTTCGCTGATGAAGAGCGGTACCTTGATCTCGGCGCCAGTCTCGAGCGTGGCCGGCTTGAGTGTGTTGGTCGCAGTGTTCCCTGCGAATCCCGGATCGGTCTTGACGACTTCGAGGTCGACGAATGTCGGCGGCTCGACGCTGAACACCTTGCCCTTGTAGGAGACGAGCTTGCAGGTCATCTCCTCCTTGACGAACTTGAAGGAGTCGGGAAGGACGTCGGCGTTGAGCGGGAGCATGTCGAACGTCTCCATGTCCATGAAGTAGTAGAGCTCGCCGTCGTTGTAGGAGTACTGCATATCTTTTCTTTCGATATAAGCACTTTCGAATTTGTCAGTCGGGCTGAAGGATCTCTCGATCACTCCGCCTGTAATGACGTTTTTCATTTTCGTGCGGACGAAGGCCGCACCCTTTCCGGGCTTTACGTGCTGGAATTCGATGACCTGGAAGACGTTTCCGTCCATCTCAAACGTTACGCCGTTTTTGAAATCTCCGGCTGTTACCATGGATAATACACCTCCGATATGATGAAGAAATAAATTAACATCTTGTATTGTAGCATACTTTTTTGCTTTTTGCAACAGTTTTTTGGCAAATCGGGATATAATTGCGCCGCGAAAGGGCGATTTTTTGATTATTCGCCTCAAAATCCGGATATCTGTGATCCGCGGAAACGACTTCCGCAGTTGACAACCGGAATTTTTTGTTATATAATATATATTTGCTAAATTGGGTCAATATCTCATGGAGGGCCGTCCCGGCCGGAGCAGCGTGCGATCCGGCAGGAAACCCGGCGCTCCTGAAAGGCACCGGAGAAAAAGAAAATGAAATTTTTAAGCATCGGATACGGCAACGCCGTCGCCGCGGACCGGATAGTGATGATCGCCAGCCCCGATTCCTCCCCCGTCAAGCGTCTGATCACCGCAGCAAGGGAGCACAACAGGCTGATCGACGTCTCCTCCGGGAGAAAGACAAGAGCCGTCATAGTCACCGATTCGGAGCACATAATCCTTTCCGCGATCCAGGCGGACACGCTCGCCGCAAGGCTGGGAGCCGAAGCGGTTGAGGATCCGAAGGACTGAACCCGGCAGCGGCGGGCAGGCCGCCGTATCACCGTCAAAGAATTTTATAATTACAGATACAGAGGTCAAAAAATGATTTTCCCGACTATCAACAGCCTCACAAAAGGCAAGTTCAACCGCTATCAGCTGGCTCTGGCCGCAGCCAAATGCGCCAGGATCATCACCGACGAGTACATCGCCCAGCGCCGCGAGGCCGACAAGGCCAGCACCGGCAACAAGGATGTCGACCGCGCCAACGCAGAGCAGATAGTGAACTCCGACTACCGCGACAAGAAGGCGGTAAAGCTTGCGATCGACAAGATCGCCAGCGGCGAGTACGTCATCGTTGAGAGAAACGAGGACGGCTCCTTCAACGTGGGGGAGAAGAAATAATCCCGCGGACCCGGGGAGGGATCCCAGGAGGAAGAGGAAAAAAAGCGGAAGGATGAAACGGGATGGTCTACGCCGGAGTAAGAATACTTGATGTTCCGGCAAAGGCCGACCGCGAATTCGACTACGCGGTGCCGGAAGAGTTTGTTCCCGAGATAAAGGCGGGGAGCTTCGTGAAGGTCCCGCTCAGGGGAAGACGGGAATGCACCGGACTTGTCACGCGTCTGTCGGACAGGCCTGCGGAAGGCCTGTCTCCCTCCGGCATAAAGGAGATCTCCGGCCTTCTGCCGGGATATGTCTCCTTCTCTGAGGCACAGATGAAGGTCCTGGGATATCTCTGCTCATCGACGCTCTGCACGGCGGGCGAGGCGGTCGGGGCGATGATCCCCTCCGCCGTGCTCGGAGGCCGGACCGGGAGGATCGAGAAATCGGTGTCGCTCTCAGTACCCGGGGAAGAGATCAGGGCGATGCTCGACGGGAGCCTGCCGGTAATTTCGGGCGGAAGAAGGTCGCGTCTCTCCTCTCCCGGCCAGCGCGAGGTGCTGATCCGGCTTCTCGAGGCCGGAAGAGACCTTACGTTTGCCGAGATCTGCTCGGGCGGCGTCGCCGGCCGGGAGCATATCTCCGCGCTTGAGAGAAAAGGGCTGGTAAGGGTCTCGGGACGCGAGATCGACCGCAGCCTCATCGCCCCAGACGACGGGGAGAGCGGCCGGGACGAAGCCCTGGAGCTCAGCGAGGAGCAGGCGGAGGCCTGCGCCGAGCTTGAGAGGCTGGCGTTTTCCGGAAAACCGGCCGCGGCCCTCCTTGAGGGGGTGACCGGCAGCGGAAAAACGGTCGTGATGCTGAAACTGATCGACCGCGTCCTTGCCGCCGGGAAGGGCGTGATCCTTTTGCTCCCCGAGATAGCGCTGACGCCGCAGACGCTCGCCGTCTTCAGCCGCAGGTTCGCAGGCAGGGTATCGCTCATTCATTCCGGCCTGTCGGACGGCGAACGCAGGGACGCCTACATCAGGATCAGAGAGGGCGGGTCGTCTCTCGTCATAGGGACGAGATCGGCGGTCTTCGCCCCGCTCCCCGACCTCGGGATGATCATCATCGACGAGGAGCAGGAGCACACATACAAGTCGGATTCTTCACCCAGATACCACGCGAGGGACATCGCGAGATTCAGGTGCGCGAAAGAAAACGCGTTCCTGCTGCTGGCGTCGGCGACACCGTCGCTCGAGAGCAGGTACAAGGCGGAGAAGGGGCTCTACAGCCTGGTCAGGCTCAACAGGAGGTACGGCGCGGCCGTACTGCCTGAGGTGACCGTCGCCGATATGCGCCGGGAGCCCGGGGCGGGAAGCCTGAACCCGATAGGCTCGCTGCTCGCCTCGAAACTGGCGGATAACTTTGCCGCCGGAGGACAGTCGATCCTTTTCCTCAACCGGAGAGGATACAACAACTACACCTCCTGCGTCCTCTGCGGAGCCGCATACCAGTGCCCCGGCTGCAGCGTGTCGATGACATATCACGTGAGCCGCGCCGGGACCGGGATGATGGTCTGCCACTGGTGCGGCAGGCATATGCCGGTTCCCGAAAAATGCCCCTCATGCGGCGGCGCCATGATTAGGATCGGCTACGGGACGCAGAAGATCGAGGAGGATCTCGCGAAGACGGTCCCGGGAGCGAGGATACTCAGGATGGACGCCGACACGACCTCGGCGAAGAACTCCTACGACGAGATGCTGGGGAGGTTCCGCCGCCACGAGGCAGACATATTGCTTGGGACCCAGATGGTGACCAAGGGCCACGATTTTCCCGACGTCACTCTGGTCGGAGTGCTGCTTGCCGACACCTCCCTCTACTACGACGACTACCGGGCAGGCGAGCGCACCTTCGCGCTCCTGACCCAGGTCATAGGGCGCGCCGGAAGGCGGGACAGGGCCGGCGAGGCGGTGATCCAGACGAACAACCCCGACCACGAGATCATCGCCCTGGCGAAAAAGCAGGATTACGAGAGTATGTACAGCCGGGAGATAAAGCTCCGCGAGGCGCTGACCTTTCCGCCCTTCTGCGACATAGCGCTGCTGACAGTCACCTCCGAGGAAGAGAACAAGGCGGCACGCGGCATCTCTGTCCTGAACAGGAAGCTGAGGGATAAACTGGGCAGCGACGTCTTTTCGCACAACAACCCCATGTTCGTTTTCGGCCCCTTTGAGGCTCCCGTCTACCGGATGGGGAACAGATACCGGATGCGGATGGTGGTGAAGTTCAGGATCACCTCTCTCTCAAGGCGGTTCTTCACCGAGCTGCTGGCGGAATACAGATCGGCTCCGGGATCCGAAGGTACTCTGATCTCGGTCGATTTCAATCCGACCGAACTTTGACAGACGATATTGCATAAATAAAGAACTGGACAGATTAAGAATGGCAAAAAGAAAGATTGTGACAGGAAACGATCCGGTGCTCAGGACGGTGTGCAGACCCGTCGGCGCCGTGACGCCGAGAATAAGAGAACTGATGGACGACATGGTGGAGACGATGCGCGACGCGAACGGAGTCGGGCTTGCCGCCCCGCAGGTCGGGATACTCAGGAGAGTGATTGTCGTCGAGGTCGAGCCGGGGCAGGTTTACATGCTCGCCGACCCCGAGATCACCGCTTCCTCCGGCGAACAGGAGGGGAACGAGGGCTGCCTTTCGGTCCCGGGGGAATCGGGCTGCGTGAGACGCCCGATGAACGTCACGGTGAAGGGAACAGGCCCCGACGGAAATCCGGTGACGGTGGAGGCCGAGGGCTTCCTCGCCCGCGCCTTCTGCCACGAGATAGATCATCTCGACGGCATACTCTACACCGACAAGGCTCTTTACATGAACGAGCCCGAGGCGGAAGAGGAGGAAAAAGAGAAGAAACCCGAAAAGATGTCTCCCGCCGCCTACAGAAAGTACAAAAAGAACAGGAAAGACCGCTGACATGCGCATTCTTTACATGGGAACTCCCGAGTTCGCGGTCCGGCCGCTGGCCGCCCTCTTCGAATCGGGAAGATTCGAGATCGCCGGAGCCGTGACCCGCGAGGACAGACCCTCGGGACGCGGCTACAGGCTGACTCCGCCGCCGGTCAAGGTATACGCGGAAGAGAAGGGCATCCCGGTGTTTCAGCCGGCGACGCTGAGGGGAGAGGAGTTCGCGGAGCTCCTTGCCCGGATCGATCCCGACATGATCATGGTCGCCGCCTACGGAAAGATACTGCCGCACAACGTTATAACATACCCGAAATACGGCTGCGTCAACCTGCACGGATCGATTCTCCCCGAATACCGCGGGGCCGCTCCGATCAACCGCGCGATTATCGACGGAAGGGAAAAGACCGGCATCACCGTCATGCGGATGGACGACGGGCTCGACACCGGCGACATACTGATGACGGAGGAGATCGGCATAGGTCCCCTCGACGACTATGGTACCGTCTGCGACAGACTGTCAGAGACTGCCGCGGGGCTTGCCGTCAGAGCCGCCCTGGAGATCCCTGAGGGACTGCTGACTCCCGTCAGTCAGGAATCGACCGGGATCACTCCCACATACGCGGCAAAGATAGAAAAGGCCGACTGCATAATAGATTTTTCCTGCCCGTCCGCCGGGATCCACAACAGGATCAGGGGACTGTCGCCGTCACCGCTGGCGGTGACGAGAACGCCCCGCGGCAGACTTCTCAAGATAACATGCTCGATGCCTGAGGACGACGGAGAGCCCGCGGTTCCGGGGACTGTGGTCTCGACCGCAAACGGCCGCGTGACCGTAGCCTGCGGCACCGACGGAAGCGGACGTATATCCTTTCTCTCGCTGATCCCGGAGGGAAAGGGGAGGATGTCCGCGGCGGATTTCATAAGGGGAAGACAGCTGATTCCCGGAGAGCTGCTCGGATACTGAAAAAAGAAAAATGGATACTGTTCTTTACCTGCTCTTTCTGGGCGCGGTCGTATTCACGATCGTCGCGCAGATAAAAGTCAACAGGACATTCAAAAAATACAGCGCGGTGAGGGCCTCGTCGGGTCTTACCGGCAGTGACGCCGCGCGCCTCGTGCTTTACTCCTCCGGTATTGCCGGAGTTCAGATCGCTCCCGTATCGGGGTCGCTCACCGACAACTACAATCCGCAGACGAACACGATATCGCTGTCGGAGGATGTTTACGGTGCCTACAGCGTCGCGGCTGCCGGCGTCGCCGCCCATGAGGCGGGTCACGCCTGCCAGCACGCCGCCGACTACTATCCGCTCAGGATCAGGAATCTCCTGGTTCCGGTCTGCAACTTTACGTCGAAGCTCACCTTCCCGCTGCTCCTCATCGGCATGCTGCTCACCTACTTCAACGAGTATATCGGCGTGCGGGTGATGATGGTCGCGGTCGCGGCCTACGCGGTCGCGGTGGTGTTTCAGATAATTACGCTGCCCGTTGAGTTTGACGCATCGAAGAGGGCGATGGCGGCGCTGAGCGGATCGGGCAGATATACGCCCGACGAGCTCGCCGGAGCTAAAAAGGTGCTGTCGGCCGCCGCACTGACCTACGTTGCGGCGATGTCGGTGTCGCTCCTGCAGCTCCTGAGACTGCTGCTCATGGTCTCGGGACGCAGAAGATGACGGGAGGAAAAGCGCCGGGCGCACCGGGCACAGACCCTGTCAGAAGGGCCGCTCTGCGGATACTCACGCGGCTTGAGGACCGAAAGGACGGACGCGACGGAGGATATCTTCAGATACTGACCGACCGGGCCATAAAGAAGAGCTCTCCTCAGATGTCGGACGCCGACCGCGCCCTGCTTACGCTTCTGACCGCCGGGGTCACCGAGAGGCGGATCACGCTCGATCATATCATCGCTCAGCTCTCGTCGAGGGAGCTCCCATCCCTCGATCCCGAAGTCCTCGCACTCTGCAGGATGGGGATTTACCAGCTCGGATACACCGACCGGATCCCGGCCCACGCCGCGGTATACGAAACGGTGGCACTTGCCGGAAGGGCAAAGGGCTTCGTCAACGGGATACTCAGGTCGTATCTGCGCCGGAGGGAAGAGATAAGCTTTCCCGCAAGGCCGCTGCCGCCCGGGGAGGGACTGAAAAGCGAAGAATATCTTCAGGGTTTTTCAGAATATCTTTCGGTGAACTTCTCGCTCGATCCCGGCCTCTGCCGGAGGCTCGTATCCGTCCTCGGTGAGGAGGGAGCGGTCTCGGCGGCCGAAGCCTTCTTTTCGGCCCCCCGACCGACTCTCCGCGCGAACACTCTGCGGACGACGCCCGGCGGGCTCGCGCAGGCGCTCGCCGCGGAGGGCTTTGAAGCCCTTCCAACCGCCGACGCCCCCTTCGGCCTGCGGATCATCTCGGGCCGCGGTCTGCCCGCGGCGGTCGGCGCCGGGCTCGCCTTCGTGCAGGACGAAGCCTCGCAGATCGCCGGCGAAGTTCTCGGCGCGAGACCGGGGGACGCTGTCCTCGACGCCTGCTCCTGCCCCGGATCGAAGGCCTTTTACGCCGCGATGAGCATGGAGAACAGGGGACGGATCGTCGCCTGCGACATACACGCGTCGAAGCTCCCGCTGGTCAGGTCGGGCGCCGAAAGACTTGGAATAGATATAATCGAAACGGCTGAGAGGGACTCGTCCGCTCCTCTGCACGCGGAAATGACGGGGGTCTTTGACCGCGTCATCTGCGACGTTCCCTGCTCGGGATACGGGGTTATCGCGAAAAAGCCCGAGCTCAGATACAAAAGACCCGACGATCCCCCGGTGCTGCCCGGGCTGCAGTACAGGATACTTGAATCAGCCGCCGGGGCCCTGAAGCCGGGAGGCAGGCTCGTCTACTCGACCTGCACCCTGCTGCCCGAGGAGAACACAGGCGTCGTCGGGAGATTTCTTTCGGAACACCCGGATTTCGCCGCGGCGGATTTCGCCGTCGGCTCGAGGCGCTCTTCGGGCGGAAGCCTGACGCTGCTCCCCGGCGGCGGGACCGACGGATTCTTCATCGCTCTCATAGTCAGAAAACAGACCGTTTGACAAACGGGGAAAGGGCGGAGCATGCCGACAGAAAAAGACAATACCGCCGCCCCTCGGGAAAAACGGCCGGAGCTGCTATCGATGAGCTTTGAGGAGCTCTCTGAGCTGCTGACCGCGTATGGCGAGCCCGCATACCGTGCATCGCAGATCTTTCCGCAGCTTCACCGCGGGATCTCTCCGGAGAATATGACCAACATATCAGCGGCTACGAAGCGGCTGCTTGCGGAAAAGACCGAATACTTCCTGCCTGCGGCGGAAAAGAGACTTGTCTCGGCCGTCGACGGCACCGTCAAGTATCTTTTCTCCCTCGCCGACGGCAACTGCATCGAGACGGTGCTCATGAGATACAGGCACGGCAACACCGTCTGCCTCTCCTCGCAGGTCGGATGCCGGATGGGATGCGCCTTCTGCGCGTCGACGATCGGCGGAAAGGTGAGAGACCTTTCGGCCGGCGAGATCCTTGGACAGGTGATCGCGGTCGCGAAGGACACCGGGGAGCGCGTGGGGAACATCGTGATGATGGGCATCGGAGAGCCGATGGACAACTACGGGAACCTTCTGAAGTTTCTGCATCTCGTCAACGACGGACGCGGGATAAACATCGGGTACAGGCACATATCGGTGTCGACCTGCGGGCACGCAGACGGGATAAGACGCTTCGCTGCGGAAAAGCTCCCGGTGACCCTCTCGATTTCCCTTCACGCGTCTGATGACGAGACCAGGAGCGGGATAATGCCGGTGAACAGGCGCTGGAACATCTCCGAGCTCATGGACGCCTGCCGCGTCTACAGAGACTCGACCGGCCGCCGGATATCCTTCGAATACACTCTTATAAAAGGACGGAACAGCGGCACCGACGACGCGCTGCGTCTTGCCGGGCTGCTTAATTCAGAACTGAGACGGGACGGTCCATGGCCGATCCACGTCAACCTCATACCCGTCAATCCTGTAGAGGAGACGGGTCTGCTCCCCCCCGACCGTCAGACTGTGGCCGCCTTTGCCGCCGCGCTTGAGCGCAAAGGCATACGGGCGACGGTCAGACGCACGCTCGGCCCGGATATAAACGCATCCTGCGGCCAGCTCAGAAGAAATAACTCAAAGGCCTCCGGCAAAGAAAGGACGACCTGCAGATGATTGTTTACGGAAAAAGCGATATAGGAAAGGTCCGTGACGAAAACCAGGACAGCTTCGGGATAACCGAACTGTTTCCCGGGGTCATGCTCTGCGTGATCTGCGACGGTATGGGCGGATGCTCGGGAGGAGCGGTCGCCTCACAGATAGCCCTGGAGACCTTCACCGATACGATGAGGGAGATGCTGACTCCCGATACAGAGGGGGCCGATCCCGGGCTGAGCGACCGCGACGTGCGTCAGGCGATGAAGGAAGCCGTCTACACGGCCAACGCCGCGGTATTCGCAAAGTCGGGCGAGGACGAGGAAAGCAGTCTCTACGGGATGGGCACCACCCTGACCGCCGTCCTCATCACCGAAAGCGGCTACGCCTGGACGGTGAACGTCGGGGACAGCAGGAGCTACATATATTTCCCCGACAGGATAGTGAGGCTCACGCACGATCATTCGGTCGTGCAGGAGTACATCGACCGCGGAGTCCTGTCTGAGGAAGAGGCCAGCAAGTCTTCGATGAAGAACATAATCACCCGGGCGATCGGCATCGAGGAGAGCATCGAGGCGGATATAGAATCGGTCGATCTCGACCCCGCGGAGGGCGCTCCCTCCGGACTTCTGCTCTGCTCGGACGGCCTTTACAACTGCGTCTCGGCCGACCGCATGCTGGCTATACTCAATTCATCGGGCGACAAAACGGCCGAAAAAGCCGACAGGCTCACCCGTGCCGCCCGCAACGCCGGCGGTCCCGACAATATCACCGTGATCGTCATCGATCTCTGACAGCCCCCGCGGAATAACAGACATCATCCGGGAAGAATAATATGGATAAAGAGACAGTAAAACAGCCGTCCGAATCATACGAAAGCCTGGTCGGACAGACTCTGGACGGAAGATATCTTCTTGAGAAGGCCCTCGGAGAGGGGGGAATGGCGGTCGTCTTCAAGGCCAAGGACCTTGAAAAAGGCATCACCGTGGCGCTGAAGATAGTCAAGGAGGAGTGCCTGAAGGATAAAGGCAGCCTTCGCAGGCTTTTCAACGAGTGGAAGGCCATTTCAATGCTTTCGCATCCGAACATCGTATCGGTGTATGATTTTTCGGTCAAGGGGCCGATAAAGTACATTGCGCTTGAATACGTCGAGGGCATTTCGCTCCGCGAATACATGGACCGCCGGCAGGTGCTGTCGACGGCCGAGACAGAGTGCTTCTCCGAGCAGATCCTCGCCGCGCTCGATCATGCCCACAGCAAGGGGATCGTCCACCGGGATATAAAGCCGCAGAATATCATGCTGATAAAGCACGGCTATGTCAAGGTGACCGATTTCGGAATCGCCAAACTGCCCACCGTGGATACCGGGACGATCTATAACGAGGAGGCGATAGGCACCGCCTTCTACATCAGCCCCGAACAGGCGGCGGGGGAAGAGATCGACACACGTTCGGATATCTACTCACTGGGCGTGATGATGTACGAGATGGCGACCGGGAAGCTCCCCTTCTACGACGAGAACCCGATGAGCGTCCTCATGATGCACGTACGGAACAGGCCCGATCCGCCGAGGGAGGTGAACCGCGCCGTTCCGAGAGGTCTTGAGACACTGATCCTCTCCGCGATGGCGAAGGATCCCGCGAAGCGCTATCAGACCGCCGCGGATATGTTCCGCGAGCTCAGAAAGCTCAGGAAGAATCCCAGGGCCGCGGTGCTTACCCCGGCTCAGGTAGCCAAAAAGAAGCGTTCAGAGAAGAGCAGAGAGGAGAATCCCCCCTCCAGGGCCTTTACTCCGGTCGCGCTGGGCATTGCTTTCGCGCTGATGATCGTCTGCATAGTCTCGGTCTTCACAATCCTTGACAGGCTCAAGATCGGCAGACTGGGAAGGGCGAGCATAACGGTGCCCGACGTGATGTCTCAGTTTTATCTGACCGAAGAGGACCTGGGAGACAAAAAGCTCTACGAAAAGCAGATGGAGGACCTCGGACTGACATCCGATTATTCGGTCACCGTCGAATACAAGTATTCTGCCGATTATCCGAAGGGGATGATCATCAAGCAGGATCCGCTCGGAGGCGCAAGCCGGAAGAGTCCCTGCGGGATAACGCTCACCGTCAGTCTGGGCACCGAACAGCTGATGCTCGACGATTATACCATAACCGACTGGAGGATAGCACAGACCTCGCTCCGCTCGGCGGGATATATCGTCGACGTCGTCCGCGAAAGCAGCTTCGTCATACCTTCGGGCTATGTGATCGCCACCGATCCCGAGCCCGGCACGGTCGTCGAGAGAGGTGCGAGGGTGCTGCTGAGAGTCAGCATCGGTACCGAGGCGACCGTCTTCGTCCTTCCGGATTTTTACGGAAGGAGCGAGGTCGAAGTCAAGAAGACGCTCGATGAAGAGCAGCTGACCGTGGGCAACGTCGTCTATACCAGGTCGGTGACGCCTCCGGGCACTGTGCTGGATCAGGATCCCGCAGCCGGTACCGTCGTGTATACCGGAAGGGCGGAGGTCTCCTTCGTGGTAAGCGGAGGTCCCGACTTCCATACCAACGTCTACCCCGACGTCCGCGGTATGACTCTGACCGAGGCCGCCGCGGAGCTTGAAAAATACGGACTTTCCGCCATACCGATCTATGTCAAGCACGAGGCTGAGCGCGACAGCGTCATCAGCCAGTCTCCCGCTCCCGGGACCGAGGAGGAGGATCTGAGCGAGGTCACCGAGGTGATGCTGAACGTCAGCGGCGGTCCGGATTACGAGCGGACGGTCTCGATGATCAACGTCATCGGTTACACCCTCGAGGACGCGAAGCTCTTTGTCGAATACGCGCTTCAGGGCTTTGCCATACCCGAATATTCGATAGTTACCGTCCGTGACGCCTCAGAGCCCGGCACCGTGGTCAGCCAGGATCCTGCTCCCAGGACGAAGGTCGATATCGCCGGAGGAAGGGTAACCGTCACGCTCAGCGTCTCGGGAGGACCCGATTACACCGTGACCGTGACGGTCCCCGACGTCACCGGCCTTAAGGCGGAGGAAGCGGTCGGCATCCTCCACGACGCCGGGATATCCGCAACGATCATTAACGAGGCCTCAAGTGAAGAGGAATACACCGTGATCAGACAGAGCGTCAGGCCGGATACCGAGCTGACCGGTCTTCAGGGAACGATCTCGATCGACATCACGATCAGCCGCGGACCTTCCTGGACCGAGGAGACAACGCCCGAAACGACTCCCGAAACGACGCCGGACGCTCCGCCCGAAACGCCTCCCGAGACCGGTCCTCAGACCTGAGACCGCCGTCCGGTTTCAAACAACCGCAGATCATCATTCCGCAGAAAGGAGGGGCGACGCATGAAAAAAACGACCGGGCGGATCAGGAAGATATATGAAAAAAACCTTTCGGAAAATCCCGAAACCGTCTATCGCGCGATGCGGAACAGAAAAACGCCGCCCCCGCTTCTGCGAACGCTTCTCGTGATCGCGACCGCCGCCGCGATCCTTCTGATCTTCGGAGGGATCGCCGTCCCCGTCATGGAGGAAAAGCTCGGAGAGACCGCGGAGAAGCTTATAGTAAAACACGGACGGATCTTCATTCCCGTGATCTATTCTCCGCTTGACGAGTGGGGAAAGGAGACCGCCGATTCCTTTGCCGGCAGATTGTCCGGCACCGAAAACCTGACTGTCGCGGTGGTCACCGATTCCGAGTTCACCGATCCCGGCCGCGAGAAATATCCCGGGGAGCTCAACAGCGTCTCGGGCGAAAAGACCGACGAAGGCGGCTATTGCCTTGCAGTATCCATAGGACACACCCTCATCTCGGACGGGACCTTTCTCGACGACTGCTTCCGGCTCGGATTCGACGGATACAGTATCTTTCACCGGTCGGCAGACGGAAAGCTCCCCGATACGGTATTCATCTCGGCGGTGGCGTCGGAGCCCGCGAACGAGGCTGCCGGAAAATTCGCCGACTACTTCCTGTCCGCGAACTCTTTTACCAGGCTGTTCGGAAGGCTGTTTTTGAACAGAGCCGGGCGGGATATACCCGAAAAGCCGGTGATGTCCTCCTTCAGCGGCAGCTTTTCGGGCGTGCTTACAGTCTCAAAGCCCTCCGCCTCGGTCGATTCTCTCGATTCCTTCAGGCGGATGCTCGACGCGTCTGCGCCGACCGCCGTCATCTTCAACGGAGGACTCGACTGCGGAAAGAGCGACGCTGAGGGAGTTTCTGAATCCTGGGCAAAGATTGCTGCGCTGCTTAAAGAGCGCGGGATCATCTCCGTCTGCATGTTTTCTCATGCCGACTCCGGAACGAAGCTGCCACAGTCCGAGCTGAAAAAGATCATATCGGCGCAGCTTGGAGAGGGTGTCTTCCTGGCCGACGACAGCGGATGGATCCTCTTTTCGTCCGACGGCGAAAAGCCAGATGCCGCGGTACTGCTCTGCGGCGGGACGGGAGTCGATCTGCCCTTTTACAGTCTTATCTGCAGGGATGCGGGAGAAAAGATCCCGGCTTTTGCCGTCTTCCCCGGAGTCACCGAAGAGATATTCGCCTCTCCGGTCGGCGTCACGACAGACGCGAACTACGTTTTCGGAATTTACGAAAAACCCGATAAATATCTCTCCTCCGATTATAACGAGCTCTTTCTCTCGGTACTCGAAGCCGGATTTCCCGCGGTCTTCTACGCAGGCAACAACAACGCCGGCGTGTTCGACGCCGAGTTAGGCGGGGCCGCCGGCCGCATAGGCTTCTGCGGTTCGGTCGACCGTGATTCATACGGCCTCGGCGGAAGGCTGGCGCTCAACAACAGCCTCCGTGGAGGCATACTGCTAACAGCCGACGGCAGCTCCTTCATTCCCGCATTCCTTCGCGCCGCCGACTGCGCGGGGGAAGGAGACGGCGGATGAGAGGCTTTGTCGCGGCCGGAAGAGTGCTGAAGCTCTCCGGAGGGCTGTTTACCGTGAGGCTCGACGCCGGAGAAGATCCGCTGTCGGGCCGCAGGATCGAATGCCGCGCGAGAGGGTCTCTCAGAGACCGCGGCGGCCTGCTTCCCGGCGACAGGGTAGAGGTCTGCTACGGAGAATCCTCCTTCGTCGCCGGCGGAGAGGGCTTTGTCCCGGTATCCGACGCCTCGGGCGTGCCCGACGCCGCGATATCCTCGGTGCTCCCACGGAAAAACACCCTGATCAGGCCGCCGATGGCGAACCTCGACATTCTCTTCGTGATAATCGCCGCGGCAAGGCCGGATCCGTCGCTCCCGGCGGTCGACCGCCTGCTGGCGTCGGCGGAGTACAGATCGGTCGAGCCGGTCATTGTGATCACGAAGCGGGATCTTTCGCCGTCATCGGCCGCGACGCTCGCCGATATATATACGAAGGCGGGCTACCCCGTCTTCCTGACTCAGGCGGAAGAGAGTCCCGACGCCGGCCTTACCGGATGGCTGGAAAAAGAGCTCCCCGGGCACACGGCGGCATTTGCCGGTGTGTCGGGAGCTGGAAAATCGACACTTCTCAACCGGCTGTTCCCCGAACTCGGGCTGGTATCCGGCGAGGTCAGCAGAAAGACCGGACGCGGAAGACAGACGACGAGGACGGTCGAGCTCTTCGAGATCGGTCCCGAAGGGAGCCGCGGACTCATAGCGGACACCCCGGGGTTTTCGTCTATAGATTTTGAAAACTTCGATTTTCTCCCGCTTGAGGCGCTTCCCGACTGCATGAGGGAATTCAGAGACTGCTACGAAAACTGCCGCTGGCCCGACTGCACCCACACCGGCGAGGCCGACTGCGGAGTGGCTGCCGCAGTCAGAGAGGGAAGAGTGGCGGCCTCGAGACATGACAGCTACCGTGAGATGTACTCGACCCTGAAGGCCAAGGAGTACAGGGACCTGAAAAAAAGACAAAAGTGACGGTTTCGCGAATGAAAGCATTTATATATACCGGCGGGACGGTCTGTCCCGAATACATAACCGAGCATCCTCGCGGAGACGATCTCGTAATCGCCGCCGATTCGGGCTGGAAGAACGCGCTGGCGCTCGGCGAGAAGCCGGCGGTACTGATCGGCGATTTCGATTCCTTCACCGGCAGTATTCCCGACGGACCCGAGATAATCACCCTGCAGAAGGAGAAGGACAACACCGACACGCAGGCCGCGGTCGGGGTCGCCGTCTCCCGCGGGGCGACCGAGATCGTCATCGTCGGAGGACTTTCGGGCAGACTCGACCACACCCTGTCGAACCTCGGACTGCTTGAGAAGCTGCACTCCGACGGGATATACGCAGTTATGACCGACGGCATATCAAGGGTGAGATTCATAAAAAACGGCTCCTCCCTCATAGGGCGGAGCGGCTTTCGATATCTGTCGGTCATCGCCGCCGATCCGAAGGTAAAGGGCGTCGAGATCGACGGCGTGAAGTATCCCCTGAACGGCGCGGTAATCACCCGGACGGTCCAGTACGCCGTCAGCAACGAGATCGAGGGCAACTGCGCTCTTATCGCCGTCAGGAAGGGCGGCGTGTTCATCATCGAATCAAGAGACCCCTGATAAGGCGGATCCGCGGGACGGTCGCCCTGACCGGTGCCGTGGTTCCCGCTGCCCGCAATGAAAAAAACCTCCCCTGCGCCGGCGGATGTCCGGCCTGCTGAGGCCGCATTCTTTCCTTCCCGGAAAAAACGCGCCACGAAAGCATCACGGGCGATGTAAAAAAACTCGTTTCACGAGTTTTTAAACACCCCCTTTTTGGCGCTTTGTATTTTTAATAAATTATAAACTTGAATTTTAGTAAGATTTGTAGTATAATTATTATTCACAGAAAACACAGGAGGCGCCGGAAAAATGTCGGAGATCACCGAAAGATACGATTACGGAGTTGCCCAGAAAAAAGAGGGAAAATATCTCTGGGGAAGGATTGGACTGGCCTTCCTTTATGTTTTGTTCCCGCTCGTTACGATCACGGTTCTCATGCTTATTCCCGAAGCCAGAAAATTCGTCTATTTCGGCGCGCTCGTCGTCCTTGCCGACGCCGTCTTCGCCTTTTTCACCTGGAGATACGTCGATATCGAGTACGAGTATTCGGTCCATGTCGGAAAGGTGACCTTCACGATCATACAGAACGCCTTCAACCACAGGATCAGAAAGCCCCAGACCGAGTTCCTCATCCGCGACTGCGAGCTCATCGCTCCGCTGAACGAAGAGGAGTTCGCCGAGAGATACAGGCAGTTCGGAGCCGCTACGGTATGGAGCGCTCTCTCTTCGAAAAAGGCGGATGACGCGTATTTCGCGGTCTACACCGACGAGGATGGGAAAAAATGCGCCTTCCTTTTTGAGGCGACCAACGAGATGCTGAAGAGATGCCGCTTTTACAACAGGGACGCGACAGTCGTCCGCCAGATGAGATACTGATGCCCGCAAAGACCGAAAAAGGGAAAGAAAAAAAGAAAGAGAAAAAGGAGATCACCGCCGGCGTCATAGGCGCTATGGAGTGCGAGATCTCGCTTATCTCGGAACGGATGACCGAAAGATCGGTCCGGGAGATCGGGGCCTTCCGCTTTATAACCGGGAGGATCGGCGGGACTGAGACTGTCCTGGCGAGATGCGGCGTCGGAAAGGTGAACGCGGCTCTCTGCGCCGCGCTGATGGCGGAGAGATTTTCTCCCGATTTCATAATAAACACCGGATGCATGGGAGGACTCGACCCCGCCCTTTCGGTGCTCGACACCGTCGCCGCGACCGGAACGGTTGAATACGACCTTGACTACGGCTCGCTGGGCGACGAACGCGGCTCTGTCTTCCTCCCCGACGGCAGGACGGTGAAGGTCGCAGAGACCGACAGGAAGCTGACCGAAGGGCTGATCGCCGCGGCGGAAGCCTGCGGGCGGAGGGTATCGACAGGCATCCTTGCCTCTGGCGACAGGTTCGTCGACGATCCCGCCGCCAAGACCTTTATAAGAGATACCTTCGGAGCCTGCGGCTGCGAGATGGAGGGAGCGGCGATCGGACACGCCTGTCTGGCGCTTGGGATCCCCTTCGCGGTGCTCCGCAGCGTATCCGACGGCGCCGACGGCGGCGCCGGTATGTCCTTCGCGGAATTTGCCGGGGCAGCGTCTGCCGTGTCGGCAGAGATCATCTGCGGATTTTTGACCCGGGCGGGGCGGAAAGGCGGAAAAGAAAATGGATAAAGAACGGCTGTCACTGGCGGCGATGCGTCAGAAGGTCCTGTCCGCCGCGAAGGTCTTTACGAAAAAGCCCAAATACTATCCCTCTGTCCCCGCGGAAAACATCAGAGAAGCACTTCGCGACTCTGTAAGGCAGTTCGGGGAGCGCCCCGCCTTCTTTCAGAAGATCGGCGGCGAATGGGTGACCTTCACCTATTCGATGTTTCTCGATCTCGTCGAGGGCTTCGGGACAGAGCTCTGCCGGCGCGGAATTTCCGGCTCGCCCGTCATTATCATGGGCGAGGATTCGGTGGAGTGGGGCTGCGCCTACATGACCGTCACAGGCGGTCTCGGGGTCGCCGTTCCGGTCGACAGCGAGATCCCTCCGGAGGAGCTCGGATCGATCGCCGCCGGCTGCGGCGCCCGGGCGGTCATCTTCTCGGAGAAATGCCGCGCGAAGGCCGAATCGCTCGATCCCTCGATAGTCCGGATATGCTTTTCCGAGATACAGGGAATGTCGGCGGCGGGACTTAAGAAGCTCCACGACGGCGACACCTCCTACGTGAACCTCCCCATCGACCGCGACGCGCTGGCGGTCCTGATATACACGTCGGGCACGACAGGCATGGCAAAGGGAGTCATGCTCTCGCACCGTAACCTCTGCTTCGACGTCGCCGAAACTGCGGCGATGTTCAGGTACACCCCCGACGACGTCTTTCTGGCGGTGCTGCCATTCCATCACGCCTATCCCTGCACCGTGACGCTGCTTTTCCCCCTCTTCCACGGCTGCGCCATCGCGGTCTGCCAGGGACTCAGATATCTGACGAGAGATATCCAGGAGACGAAACCGACGATAATCGCCGGTGTCCCGATGCTCATCGAGACTCTCTACCGCAAGATAATGATAAACGTCCGCCGCAAGGGTCCGAACGCCGAAAGAATGGTAAGGACGCTGATGAAGACCACTGCCGGCAGCAGGACGCTGAAAAAATACGTCTTCGCCCAGATCCACGACTCGCTCGGCGGACGCCTCCGCCTCATCATAAGCGGCGGCGCCGCGATCGATCCCTCGGTGCTTAAAGGACTGAACGATCTCGGCTTCCTGGCGGTCCAGGGCTACGGCCTCACCGAATGCGCGCCCCTCGCCGCGGTGAACAAGGACGACGTCCGCAAGGACGCGTCGGCGGGCCTCTCGCTGCCGCACGGGCTCCTTGACATATACGACATCAGGAGCGACGGCACCGGGGAGATCAGGTACAAGGGCGAGAACGTAATGCTGGGCTACTACAACAACCCCGAAGCCACCGCCGACGTCCTCCGCGACGGCTGGTTCTACACCGGAGACCTCGGATACATCGACGACGACGGCTTCCTCTTCATCACGGGAAGGAAGAAAAACCTCATCGTCACCGCGGGCGGGAAGAACGTCTTCCCCGAGGAGCTCGAGAGCTTCCTCTGCCGCAACAGATTCGTCGCCGAGGCGGTCGTCGTCTCCTATCCCAACGAAAACCGGGGCGACCTTGACATAGTCGCGGTCATCTATCCCGACGCCGAGGCCTTCAGGGAGGAATACGGAACGAGATACACCTCAGGACAGGTCGACGGAGAGCTCTCAAAGGCGGTCGACGAGGTCAACGCGTCGGTCCAGTCATACAAGCACATCTCATGCTTCGTGGTCAGGCAGACCGAGTTCGACAAGAACACCTCGAAGAAGATCAAAAGGGCCGGCGTCGCGGGAGAGGCCTATCCCGACTATCTGCGCAGGCTCACAGAGATGAAGGGCTGAAAAAGCCCTTGCCTATCGGCATACAATAAGAACTGTTTAATTTGAAAAGGACCGGTGGTTCAGATGCACATTTCGATTACCGGGAGACTTGGCAGCGGCAAGTCGACCGTCGCGAAGATCATCGCGGAAAAATACGGCTATGAGATAGTCAGTACCGGGACTGCTCTCCGGAACATCGCGGCAAGTCTCGGGATGACGGCGCTTGAGTTCAACAGACTGATGACGTCCGACCCGAAATACGATTTCATGATCGACCGTGAGACACGCAGGATCTCGGTGGAGCGGGCCGGCGAAAAGATAATATACGATTCGAGGATGGCATGGAACTTTGCCGTCAACTCCTTCAAGGTCTATCTCTACGTGAACACCGAGGTCTCGGCAAAGAGGATACTCGGCGACGGCACCCGGGGCAGCGTGGAGAACTATAAGGATATCGGTGACGCGATCGCTCAGATCAATGAGCGGATGAACGAGGAAAACCGCCGTTACAGCATGATCTACAGCGTGGACAACCTTGATCTGCGCAACTACGACTGCGTCATCGATACCGAATTCCGCTCATGCGAGGAAGTCGCCGAGCTGATAATGAGCGAATTCGCCTCCTTCAGCGCCGATCCCGAAGGCTACCGCAGGTTCTTCCTGCGCTGACGGATGGAAAGGCTTTCCGATAACAGCGAGCGACTTTTGAACCTGTATCTCACCGAAAGGAACAATCCGATGTTTGACGTTTTGATTATCGGCTGCGGGGTGACCGGCGCCGCCGCGGCATACGCTCTCGCGAGATATGATCTCAGAGTCGGCATTATCGAGCGGTTCAACGACGTTGCCTGCGGGGCGACGAAGGCGAACAGCGCGATCATGCACGCGGGGTACGATCCCGTCCCCGGCAAAAAAGAGGCGGTGCTGAACCGCCGCGGCATAAAGACCGCCGCGAAGGTCTGCAGGAGCCTTGACATTGAATACAAAAAGCTGCCTTCTCTCGTCGTTGCCTTCAACGAGAAGGATATGGAGAAGGTCAGAGAGCTTTACGAACGGGGTATAGCCAACGGTGTCAAAGTGAAGCTGCTGGACGGAGACGAAGCCAGAAAAGCCGAGCCCTCCCTTTCCCCCGACGTGATCGGAGCTCTCTGGACCAACGAGTCGGCGATCATAAATCCCTGGGAATTCGCCACGGCGATGGCTGAGGTGGCGGTGGTCAACGGAGCCGTCCTGATGCTTGAGAACGAGGTCACCGGGATCGAAAAGAACGACGGTTATCTGACCGTCAACACCGACCGCGGAAGCTACAGCGCCTCCTACGTTATAAACGCCGCCGGAGCCCATTCCCCCGACATCTGCGCGATGGTGGGAGACACGAGGCTCAAGGCGATGCCGCGCTCGGGACAGTATTACGTGCTGGACAAGGAAGAGGGCGCGAAGGTCGGCAGCGTCATTTTCGGATGCCCCGACGAGAACGGCTTTAAGGGCATTCTCGTGGCTCCGACCGTCCATGGCAATCTGCTCGTCGGTCCGACCTCCGACCCGACCGACGATCCCGAGGATCTCTCGACAGATCCCGCGGTCCTGTCAAGGATCAAGGCCGCAGGTCTCAAAATGGTCCCGGGCATCGATTACCGCAATGTGATCAGACAGTATACCGGGATCCGCCCGACGACGAACGTCAGGGATTTCGTGATAGACATAAATCCCTGCTGTGACAGAATGATAGACCTGGCAAGCATCGCCTCTCCCGGACTTTCCGCCGCGACCGCCATCGGCGAAGAAGCGGTAAAGCTGCTGAAGAAGGCAGGCCTTGAACTGAAGCCGAACGAGTTCTTCAGGAACTCCAGGCCTCCGGTGACAAGGATGAAGGATCTCAACCGGATCAGGCGCCGCGCCATCATCAAAAAGGACCCCGCCTACGGCAGGATCGTCTGCCGCTGCGAGACTGTGACCGAGGGAGAGATCGTCGAGGCGATCCACCGCCCGATCCCGCCGAGATCGATCGACGCCGTCAAACGCCGCGTCGGCGCCGGCCTAGGCCGCTGCCAGGGAGGCTTCTGCTCGCCGAGAGTGCATCAGATACTCTCACGCGAGCTTGGTATCCCGATGGAGAGCATCTGCCTCGACAAGCAGGGCTCATTCATCATCACCGGCAAGACCAAAAACTGAGAACGACTTTTTGACAGGTGCGACATGTTCAGAAAAAAATATGATGTGATAATCGTCGGCGGAGGTCCTGCCGGTCTCGCCGCTGCGCTTGCCGCGAGCGAAAAGGGCGCCGAAAGCGTTCTGATAATCGAGAGGGACAACACTCTCGGCGGAATTCTCAACCAGTGCATACACAACGGTTTCGGCCTTCACTGGTTTAAGGAGGAACTGTCGGGTCCCGAATACGCCGGCAGATTTGCCGCGATGCTGAAAAAAACCGCGGTCGAGGTCGCAGTTGAGACGATGGTGCTCTCGATCGACGCCGCGGCTACGGCGGACGGCCTTAGCGTTGTCAGATGCATCAGCCCCGACGAATCGGTCAGCGATATCGAGGCGGGCGCCGTCGTCCTCTGCATGGGCTGCCGCGAGCGCACGAGAGGCGCGATCGCCATACCCGGCACAAGGCCGGCCGGCGTCATGACCGCCGGAACGGCGCAGAGATATGTTAACATCGAAGGATATATGATCGGAAAGAAGGTCGTGATCCTGGGCTCGGGCGACATAGGGCTCATAATGGCGAGGCGGATGACTCTCGAGGGAGCGAAGGTCCTGGCCTGCGTCGAGCTCTGCCCCTACTCGAACGGCCTGAACCGGAATATCGTGCAGTGCCTTGAGGACTACGGCATCCCGCTCTATCTCTCGCACACCATCACCGGTATCCGCGGCGACCGGAGACTGGAGAGCGTGACGGTATCGAAGGTCGAGGGAGGCGTCCCGGTCCCCGGCACCGAATTCGACATCGAGTGCGACACCCTCCTGCTCTCGGTCGGTCTCATCCCCGAGAATGAGCTGACGAGGAACGCCGGCATCGAGATCAACCCCGCCACCAAGGGACCGAAGGTCTACGAGAACATGATGACGATGACGAACGGCATCTTCGCCTGCGGTAACGTCGTTCACGTCCACGACCTGGTCGACTACGTCAGTGCCGAGGCCATGAGGGCCGGCGCCGCCGCCGCCGAATACGCGGCAGGGAAGCGGGTCGCCGGAAGGCAGATCGGCGTAAAGACTGGCCCGGGCGTCAACTACACCGTCCCCTGCGTGATACGCCCCGACAACGTCGAGAAGGCGGTCGATATCTTCTTCAGGACGAACGTCCCGAGAAAGAAGTCGGTGATTAACGTCATGTCTGGCGACACGAAGATCGCCGCCTTCAAAAGGGATTACATGGCCCCCGGCGAGATGGAGAAGATCACGGTGCCGAAGGTGCTTCTGGCAAAGGCCGGAGACACGCTGACGGTATCGGTATCCGACGCCGAATGAGTCTCAGGGTGAAGGGAAGAGGTCAGTGACATGAAGGAACTTGTATGCATAGTCTGTCCCAGAGGCTGCAGGCTGAAGGTCGACGAAGAAAACGGCTACGCCGTTACCGGAAACAGCTGCCCGAAGGGCGCCGAATACGGAAAGAAGGAGCTTACCGCTCCGACGAGGGTGATAACCTCGACTGTGAAGATCTCGGGAGCGGCGATCGCGAGATGTCCGGTAAAGACCGACAGGGCGATCCCGAAGGCGATGATCTTCGACGCGATGAAGCTGCTCGACAGCGTCGAGCTCACGTCTCCGGTAAAGACCGGCGACGTCGCGCTTGCCGACGTCCTCGGCACCGGCGCGAACTTCGTCGTGACGAGAGACCTGTGACATCCAAAATAATGATCCGCCCGGCGCGTAACGCGCCGGGCGGATCATTATTTTGGTATGCTCAGAGCTTTACGCCGGCTGCGGCCAGCCTTTCACGGAGCGCCGCCGTGTCGACGCCTGCCGCTGAGCAGTCGGCGGCGGCCGCCATGGCGGCCGCGGTCCCTGCGGCCTGGCCGAGGGCCATGCAGGGGGGCATCACCCGGACGGCGCCCGAAGCGTCGCTCTCTGCGCTGATGCACCTGCCCGACACGAGCAGATTGCCGCAGCCTTCGGGCACCATCGTCCCGTAGGGAACGCCGTAGTGCTTTCCTTCTGGCAGCGCGATGTACTCGTTGCTCCGCGGACCGAATTTGCCGTGTATGTCGACCGAATTCGCGGCGATCATCACCGAGTCCTCCGGCGTCTCGCAGCCCAGCAGAGAGGCGACGGTCAGCCGCTTTATTCCTTTTATATGCCTCGTCTCCCGGATGCCGACGGTGCTGCCGGTCTGGAGCAGCTTCGCGTTTTCGCAGCCGGGGACGTATTTTCTGAAGAAGGCGAAGATCTGATCGACCTGCTCGCGGCCTTCGGTCTCGGCCCTCGTCAGGCTTTCGGAATCCGTCCCGTCGATCCCCATGATCCGCGAGGTGTTTATGCTCCACTCGTCGGGATCGACGCCGCGGAAGAGTCCGACCGACACCCGGTCGAGGGTCCAGTCGCCCGCCTCGCGGGCCTTTTCGACCCACCAGTGGAGCGAGCGGTAGTTGACGCCGTCCTTCCGGTAGAAGTTGTTTATGTTTGCCCGGTAGTCGGCTTCGATCTTTTCTGAATCGACGTTGCCGATCCTGAAGAACATCGTCGCCGGCTGTATCTTTCCGGTGGCGGAGTTGCCGAGCTCGAAGGGCACTCCGGCTGCCGCGGCGACGTCTCCGTCACCGGTGCAGTCGACGGTGAACCGCGGTTCTGCCGCGCAGAGACCGTTCTTTCGCAGGAGGATTATCCTCTTTATCCGGCCGTCCGGGCCGGTCTCGGCGTCGGCGAAGGAGGTGTGGTAGAGGATCTTCACGCCTGCCTCGGCAAGCATGCGGTCGGCGACGAGCTTCAGCGCCTCGGCCCTGAAGGGGGTGACGTTGCGGTGCCCGACGGTTATGTAGGAGGTAAAGGCGGATGGCGCGGTCACCTTAGACGGGTGGATCGCCCCGCCGATCGCGCAGAGGCGGTCGACGGTCTCCTCGAAGAGACCCCTGATGAGCATCTCGCCGCCGCCGCTGTCGTAGCATGTCATGAAGGGCGCGACAAGTCCGGCGGTCGCCATGCCGCCGCAGAAGCCGTTCTTCTCGACGAGCATCGTCCTGGCGCCGCTCCTTGCCGCCGCGACAGCCGCGCATAAGCCGGCGGGGCCTCCGCCGACGACGAGGACGTCGGGCTCGTATTCGGTCCGCAGATCCTTTGAGTAGAGCATCGGGTACTGCCTTTCAGCGCACGGAGAAGAGGGGAGCGACGGCCGCCCTGATCTGCCGGGCCACAGTCTCCCTGTCGGCCTCGGTGCTGATCCGAGCGATCTTCACACCGTCCGCCTCTGCTATCTCAAGCGCGCGCATATAGTTGCTCCTGATGGCGATCTGGCGCTCGATCGCGTCGTAGATCTCGCTGTCGGTGCGCTCCGACGTCCGCCTTTTCGCGCTGACCGCCGGATCTACGTCGAGGAAAATCACGAGGTCGGGCTGAAGCTTTTCGGTGCAGGGCCGGTTGAGCTCGTATATCCGCTCCACCGAGAGCGAGGGCGTGGCGTTGTAGGCCATGTTGGACAGATAGTATCTGTCGCAGACGATGTCGGTGCCCGCTTCGAGCAGGGGCAGCATGAAGGCGATGTGCTCAAGCCTGTCCGCGACATGCAGATACGCCATCGATTCGGGCAGTATCTTCACGCCCCCGTAGAGGGCGGTGCGGATTATCGCGCCGACGATGTCCCTCGAGTCGGGCTCGCGCTCGACGGCGCACTGCCGCCCGGTGAGCTTTGAGATGTGATCGCGCAGCAGCGATACGTGAGTCGTCTTGCCGCATCCGTCGATGCCTTCGAATACGATGAATTTTCCGCGTCCGGCAATCTTTCTGTCAGTCATTTCAGATATATGACCTTTCCGTGGCCGGCCTTCGGCCGGCGTAGTTTTATGAATTACGTGGTTTTAAATACCAGATCCCTGAGGTTTTTCCACCGCTTTCGCGGTTTCCCCGGTGAGGGAGGAGCGTCCCGCACCTATCCCCAGTATTTTCTGTCCAGGCTTCGCAGGGCGACTGCCTGGGCGATATGCTCGGCCTCGATCATCTCGGATGCGTCGAGGTCGGCGATCGTCCTCGCCATCCGCATCACCCTGTCGTAGCCTCTTGCCGAGAGGCCGAGTCTGTCGTAGGCGCTGCGGAGCAGCTCGGAGGCCTCTTCGGTCGGGTGGCAGGTGCGCCTGATGCCTGCGGCGTCGAGCTGGGCGTTGCAGAAGACCCCGTCGAGTCCTCTCCGGCCGCCCGACGCGGTCTCGGCGTCGAGCCGCTCTCGCATGAAGCGCCGTGCCGCGACGACACGCTTCCTTATGTCGGCGGAGGATTCCGAAGGGGCGGCCGCGGTCGCCAGCTCGCCGTATGAGAGGGAGGGGAGCTCGACCTGTATGTCTATCCTGTCGAGCAGCGGGCCGCTGATCTTTGAGATGTATCTTCTCACGTCGGCGGCGGTGCAGGTGCAGGGTTTGGTCGGGTGTCCGTAATAACCGCAGCGGCAGGGGTTCATCGCCGCCACGAGCATGAAGGAGCAGGGGAAGGTTACCCTTCCGCTGGCTCTCGTTATCGTGATCTTCCGGTCCTCGAGGGGCTGGCGCAGGGTGTCGGTGACGAGCTTCGGAAACTCGGGCAGCTCGTCAAGGAATAGGACGCCGTTGTGCGCGAGGGATATCTCCCCCGGGCCGGGATTCGTTCCGCCTCCGACGAGCGACACCGCCGACATCGTGTGGTGCGGCGACCTGAAGGGCCTCGTCGTTAGTAGCGAAATGTTCTCGGGCAGGATACCGGATACCGAATGTATCTTCGTGGTCTCGATCGCCTCGTCGAAGGTCAGTGGAGGGAGTATCGAGGGCAGCCGCTTGGCCAGCATCGATTTTCCGGTGCCGGGCGGTCCGATCAGCAGTATGTTGTGCCCGCCGGCGGCGGCAATCTCCATCGCTCTTTTTGCCGCCGACTGCCCCTTGACGTCGGCGAAATCGATCCCGCCGTCGTATGCCTTGTCGAAGGCGTGCACGTCTCCGGCGACCGGCGTCATCGGCTCGGTCCCGTTGAGATGGTTTATGAGCTGCTTCATCGTCTTCACCGCGAAGACGGTGATCCCCTCGACGGCGGCGGCCTCCCGGGCGTTGGCCTCGGGGGCGTAGAATTCCGAAAATCCCGCCTCCTTCGCCGCGGCGCACATGCAGAGCACGCCCCGGATCCCCCTGACCGCGCCGGTCAGAGACAGCTCGCCGACGAAGCACCGGTTCTCAAGCGACACGCTCTGAGAGAGCGCACCTCCGCATCTGAGTATGCCGAGCAGCATCGGGACGTCGAACGCCGAGCCTTCCTTCTTCCGGTCGGCGGGAGCGAGATTTACCGTGAGCGCCATCTCGGGGAAGCGGTATCCGCTGTTGAAACAGGCGCTGTGGATCCTTTCGTTGGCTTCCTTGACGGCCGCGTCGGGGAGACCGACCAGCCAGAAGCCGGGTATCGCGGGATATCCGTCGACCTCTACCGTGACCGTGTAGCTTTCGATGCCGGACAGACCCGCGCTGTAAACGGTTGATAACATTGCCCACCTTCTTTGCTTATTGTTTTTTCGGCTGTTTTATGGTATAATAAATGCCGTAATTTCCTTTTCGGGTGTTTTCTGATGGCTGAATTCTTTTCGACTCTCCTGGACGTCCTGCTTGATTCCCTGAAGGATCTGGCTCTCATACTGCCGGTCCTATACCTGACATATTTCCTCATGGAACTGATCGAGCATCTCGCCGGAGACCGCACGCTTAACTTCATAAAGAGATCGCGCGGCTGGGGGCCGCTGGCCGGAGGACTGCTGGGGGCGATCCCCGAATGCGGCATAGCCGGAGGCATCGCGGGACTCTATTCGGGCGGAGTGATCACCGCCGGCGCCTTCGTCGCCGCGATGCTCTCGACCTCAGACGAGATGATCCCGGTGATGATCTCGGAGGGGCAGGTGCTGAAGCTGCTATCCTTCGTCGGATACAAGGCCGCCTTCGGCATCGCCGCCGGATTTGCCGTCGATCTCGTCTCGGGCTTCGTCAAGAGGAGCAGATGGTACGAGGTCAAGAGCGATTTCGGAACGCCGCTGCGCAGGAAGGACATCTGCAACATCTGCGAGACCGATGCCTGCGACTGCGGCCACGAGCACGCGTCGGACGACCCCGACGGCGGCGGATGCGGACACAGGTTATGGCTTGCCGCCCTCATACATACGCTGAAGATCTGCGGGATCATCTTTGCGGTCTCGCTCGTGATCGGGATGGTGATGGAACTTACCGACGCCGAAGCCTTCTTCGACGCCGCGGGCGGCATCCCCGTCGTCGGCGAGCTTGCCGCCTCGGCCTTCGGGCTTATCCCCAACTGCTCGGTATCGGTCACGCTGACCGGCCTCTATCTCAAGGGCGTAATCGGGGCGGGGCCGATGATGGCCGGACTGCTCACGAACGGCGGCGTCGGCCTGCTCGTTCTCTGGCGGGTCAGGCGGGGGAAGAGGTTCGTCCTCTCGAATCTCGCCATCTGCGGGATCCTCTGGATACTCGGTGTCGCCGGAGGTCTTTTGGCTTCTCTGATCTTCTGATATTATCATTTTTTCCGGACCCGTGGCCGCGGGCCGGCAGACAGACTGCCGGCTGCGCGGCCATGTTTTTTCCACGGCAGAAAAAACAATGCTTTTGCGTGGGGCGACCCGAAAAAAGTTAAAGCAGCCATCACCGCAAACATTCTTTATCTGTGTGTAATTATACCACCATTTTAATATTCGGTCAATAGTTAAATAAAAATTTGTTCATAATTTTTTAACCATTGCGATAAAAACACCCGGTGGGCAATATTATGTTGACAAAGATCGGAAAAAAATGTTTCGGGAGCTTGCGGCCGGACAGCGTTTTCCGTCGGGTCAGACGGAGCGTGTCAGCCGGTGATCGGGCGTATATGGCCCGTGTCAGCTGAGTCCGGTGATCACGTCGAGCTTGTCCCCGCAGTCCTCAAGCAGCTTTCTGCCGCCCACTACGACGCGGACGGGATTTTTCAGAGCTCCGTCGAGCATATCGGCGACGCGGCGCAGCTCGGCGGCGTCGGTGGCGAGTATCTGATCGGTGCTTATGACCGGATCGTCGGCGGGAAGGCCCCTGAAGTAGAGCGTTTCGTCCCTGATGGTCTCGGAATGCGGCGTGAGCATCGGGTTTGCGGAGGGCAGGGTGCTTATGATGTATTTCTCGATGTCGCCTCCGTCAGCCAGCTCGCGGATCTTTTCCGCGGCGGCGCAGAAGGCGTCAAAGGATGCCGAGGGCTGCGGATCGCGGTAGGAGTGGAAGGTGATCTGACCGAACCCTCCTATCGACATATGCGTGCCGTAGGCGCCGCCCTTGACTCTCACCTGGTTCCAGAGCCAGTCGTAGGAGACGTAGCGGGCGGCAACGGCAGTCGAGTGCGAATATTTGAATTCGGGCGGATAGCAGAGCACCATACCGTCAAAGGCGATTTGCGCCGGGATCTCTATCCCGGTGTTTTTCTTTTCGGGGAGCTTGCGTGGGAAATTCGGTCCCGCCGGAGCGCCGGCGTCAAATCTTCCGATATAATCCAGGATCTGCGCCTCGGTGTAGTTTCCGGTGACGCTGACCGTCATCCTCGAGCGGGTGAATATCTTCGACGCTACCGCGGCAAGACCCGCTGCGAGCGCGGCTCCGCCGTCCTTTTCGGCTTCGGCGACCGTCTTTCTGAGCTTTTTGAGGAAGAGGACACCGCCGGTGATCTCGTTGATATAGCATCTCTCGTTCGTCATCGCCTGGCCGTATCTCAGCGCGAAGCTGTTGCCACGCGTCGCCGCGGCGCGCTCGGTGTAGAGGATCGACTGCCTCAGTACGTTCAGGATCTCCTTCGGTCTGTCGTAAAGAGTGTCGCGGAGGATCTCGGGGACGATCCCGGCGATCCTGTCCGCCTTCGATTCGAGCGAGCTGGCGGCTGCCGTGAACCAGATCCCGGTCGAGCGGTCGTCCGCCCGGGTGTATGCCGAGACCGACGTTCCGAAATCGCCCAGGTCCCGCTTTACCAGATCCTGCAGCTCAAGCGCGGAGTGGGCAGACGTCGGCAGCTCAAGGAGCAGCCTGTCGATGAGGGAGGCGAGATAGATCTCCCCGTCGTCAAGGTCGCGTATGTCGAAAAAGAGTGTCGTATATACGATCCCGCGGGTGTCCTGCGGATGCAGAAGCAGGGGACGGCCGTCGATCGTGCTCACCGTCTGGCGGGAGGGCGCCGGTCTTTCGGTGATGTCGGAAAGACGGAGGCGCGGGATCGTCGCGATCTGTCCCGGGCTGTCGGGAGTTCTCTGGAACCTGCGCAGCTCGGCCAGGTCGTCCTCGATCTTCTTTCTCTCGACCGGCGTCCAGCTCTTCTTTGCGGCCACGCAACGCTCGGCCTCGGCCGCCGCGGTCTCGGCGGTGAGGGTCGTCGAGGGAAGGAGCCTGCAGGAGGCTTTGTGCGGACAGTCGAAGAAGATCTCACGCAGGAGCGCCTCGTAGTATCCGCTTCCGTCAAATATCTTCTTTCTCAGAGAGGCCAGCATGTCCTCGTAAAAGAGGGGGGCGGCGGGATCTCCGCCGTAGAGCCAGCTGTCGAGCGTCGTGAGTCCGTATTCAAGGCCGGCAGGCGATCCGCCGGTGTTGCGCTCGCGGATCGCGAATTCGGTCGAGTTGAATATCGCCTCGAGGCGGTCTTTGTCGACGCCTTTTTCTATGATATCGCCGATGACTCTGTCTATCGTTTCTTTGATGAGGGGTATTTTGTCCTCGTCTGTGTTTTTGACGTTTATGACGGCCTTGGTCTGCAGCACTCCGTCGGATATGTAGAGGCTGATGTCGTCGGCCAGGCCGGCGTCAAGCACCGCGCGACGCAGAGGCGCCTCGTTCGAGTCGTTGATGAGGTCGGCGAGAAGCGACGCGGCGAAGTTCTTCTCCTTCTGAGAATAGTCGGAAAATACGTATCCCTGCGACCAGAGGACCTTTCCCGTGGGGTCTTCATCCTCGCCGACGGCGTAGCGACCGACGGCTTCGGGGGGACACACCGGCTTCTGGAAGGGGATGTCGGCGTCGACGTCGATCCTGTCGAAGCGGGAGAGATAGGAATCGATCAGTTCAAAGATCGCCTCGTCGTCAAAGATTCCGTCGAGGAATATCCTCGAGTTCGACGCCGAATAAAAGCGGCGGTGGCCCTCGAGGTAGCGCTCATAGGTCAGCTCGGGGATGTGGTCGGGGTCGCCGCCCGAGCTTTTGCCGTAGCAGTTGTCGGGGAAGAGAAGGGTGTTCAGCAGCTGGCCGAGCCTGCGGTCGGGAGAGGCGTAGGCGCCCTTCATCTCGCTGTACACGACGCCGTTGCAGGTGACCTTTTCGTGATCGTCGCCCTCGCCGACCTCCCAGTGCCAGCCCTCCTGCAGGAAGGCGAGCGGGTTCTTTACGCTCAGCGGATAGAAGACGGCGTCGAGATAGACCCCGGCCAGGTTGAGAAAGTCGCGGCTGTTGCGGCTGCTCACCGGGTAGACGGTCTTGTCGGGGTAGGTCATCGCGTTGAGGAAGGTGTTCACCGAGGTCTTTATGAGCTCGACGAAGGGCTCCTTGACCGGATACTTTTCAGATCCGCAGAGGACCGAGTGCTCAAGGATGTGGAAGACGCCGGTGTCGTCGTCGGGGACCGTCTTGAAGGCTATCCCGAAGGTCTTGTTGCCGTTGTCGTCGGGGCGCTCAAGCCAGATGAGCCCGGCGCCGTTTTTTTCATAGGCCATCCGCCACATACGCGCGGAGATCTCGGGTATGTCGGTGTAGGAATCGACTCTGAATCCGTGGAAGAGTTCGCCTGTCTGCATTGTGATACCTCGTTTCGGTTTTCCGTCCGCTCAGCGGACGAATTCATATTGTACGAATATTATAATCTTTTATTAACTGAAAATCAACAGAAAAATGATTTCCGCGCCCTGTCTTTGCTTTGCGGCGAATCCTGGCCACATCTTTTTCCTCAAGCGCGAATTCGATTCTTGCACTTCTGCCGGAGAAATGGTATAATGATATCCGATAAAAAACACCGAAAGGACACAGGATATGAGAGTTAAAGAACTTGACAGGCTGATCGATTCGCTGCCGGGGCTGGGATTCCCGGGAGTCGATCTCATCGTCACCGAGAAAGGAAAGACCGTCTACCGCCGGATGGCGGGATATTCAGACGCCGACAAGACGCGGCCGGTGTCGGAGAAGGACCTCTACTGGATCTTCTCCTGCTCGAAGGTCGTCACCTGCACCGCCGCCATGCGGCTCGTCGAGGAGGGAAAGCTGGGCCTCTGGGACAAGGTCTCCGACTATCTGCCCACCTTCGCGAACCTCACGATCGCCGACAAAAACGGCACGCGGCCCTGCCCGACCGACATGCGCATCGTCCATCTCTTCACGATGACGGGCGGCCTCGATTACAACTTCAACGCGCCGGCGGTTAAGGAGGCGACGTTAAAGCCGGGTTCGGGGACGGTGTCGATCGCCTCTGCGATGGGCGTCGGGCCGATCGGCTTCGAGCCTGGGACCCGCTACCGCTACAGCCTCTGCCACGACGTGCTCGCAGCCGTCGTCGAGGTCGTGTCGGGCGTCCGCTTCGCCGACTACTGCCGGGACCTGATCTTCGATCCCCTCGGGATGACCGAGTCGGGATTCCATCCCGACGCCGGGCAGCTTTCCCGGTTCGCCGACATGTACCGCTACCACAACTGGGACGGGACGTCGGAGCATGTAAAATGCGAGAACGTCCACTCGCTCCATCAGGGTTACGACAGCGGCGGAGCCGGGGTCTTCTCGAACGCCGGCGATTTCATAAAGCTCATGACCGCACTCGCCTGCCGCGGGACCTCGCCCGAAGGCTACCGCCTGCTGAAGCCCGAGACGGTCGACATGATGCGCAAAAACTATCTCGTGCCCGCCGCGCTTGCCGATTTCGTGAGCTGGAGGCTCTACGGATACGGCTGGGGACTCTGCGGAAGAGTCCACATGAATCCCGCCTTCTCGATGTCGCTCTCTCCCGCCGGCGAGTTCGGCTGGGACGGCGCCGCCGGAGCCTTCTGCATGGCGGATCCAGACAATCAGATCGCCGCGTATTTTTCGACGCACGTGCTGGGCGCCTCCTACCTCTACCGCGAGATCCATCCGCGGATGCGCAATCTCATATACGCGCTGGAGGACTGATATGCCGCAGACGGGAGCATACGTCATAGGCAGTCCGCTGCCGGCCGAGGAGAGGCTGAGAGCCTATAAGGACGCGGGGTTCGACTTCGTCTGCTGCGGGATCGAGCGGATAGCCGAGGGCATCACGCCCGAACTCTGCGACAGGATCGGCCTCGGCTTTGAGAACGTCCATCTGTCTGGCGCAAAGACGAACTTCATCTGGTCGGAGGGGGAGATCGGCGACGCCGTCTGCCGCCGCTACTGCCGCGAGATCGAAGCGATGTCGGATATGGGGATACATACCGGGATCATCCACGTGACCTGGGGGAAGTCGGTCATGCCCGAGCCTCCCGGAGAGATAGGCTTTGCCCGCTACGAGGCGATCCGCGAGACCGCGGCGCGCCGGGGCTTTACCGTCTGCGTCGAGAATTCCATCTTCCCGGGGCACTTCTATTCGGTCCTCGACCGGTTCGATGTCCCCGAGTTCGCCCACTGCTTCGACTGCGGCCACTGGAACGCCTTCGCGAAAGAGCATGATTTCTTCGGGAAGTACGGGCACAGGGTCGCCGCGACACACATCCACGACAACGACGGCGTGCACGACCTGCACATACTTCCCTTTGACGGAACGATCGACTGGGAGGCGCTCGCCGCAAGATTCGCGGCGAATCCCTTCACCAGAGAGAAGATCTGCTCAGAATCGGGCGGACCCAAGACGCTGACTTTTGCCGGAAAGACCGCGGAAGAGATCACGTCGATGCTGTCGTGCATGCGCGTCGCCGCCGATCCGGAAATGATGAAGGTGTCGGACGGCGCCGTGACCTTCTACGGCGGGATCGGCTACGCCGAGTTTGTCTCGATCCTTCACGGCAGGATGAAAAAGCTCGCCGATATGATCGATGAGGCGGCGAAAAAAACAAAAAGGGGTATATGGAAATGAGTCTCATAGCATTTCTGGCGATAGCCATCGCCGCGTCTCTGGTGATCGGAGCGATTGTCGCTGTTGTTATAGTCCTGTCAAACAAATGACTCCTTCACCTAAATTCTGTTTGAACTACGAATCCGGGAAGTTCGAGTGGATCGAGCGCGACGGGTTCAGCTGGGATCAAGGGGATTATGTTGTCTTCTGGGACGACAGCGAATACCGCCGCGAAGAGGAAGAAGAACGCCGGAAGGAAGAAGCCCGCCGGGAGGCGGAGGAAAAGAAACGCCGGAGAAGAGACGATGAGGAAGAAGAATAGCTCTATGCAGGAAATGAGAAAGTGTCAACACAATTGAGCTGGTCTGGTTTATGATGAAAAAATACAACTCTCAAGCAACAAAATGGCTGGTAATCCCGTCTTTGATAAGCATCGCAATGTTGATAACAGGTGTGGTTTGTGTTATTGTCGACATCTCAGACATCATCTCGCAAATAGGACTGATCTCACTTGGCGGGTTGTTTAGCATTCTGTTTATTGCTTGTTGTTTGGCAGAAGGAAGCAGATACCTGACTATAGATGACGAAAAAATCGATTTACCGAGAGGCGCAGACATAAATGGCAAAACAGCATTAAAAAGAACAGTGGCAGCCATTGACGGAATCAACTCGATTGAGAGTGCTCTGCGTAAAGGCAATCGGATTGTAACTAAGGACACCAATTTTTATTCATTAAGAATGAAAGATGGAGTTATTATTTCCTTTACACTTTATGCCTATGGAAAAAATGAAGAAGAAATAATATCAACGTTGAAAAAGAAGATCGGAAGAATGAAACCGATTATTTATGTATGTAATGAGTCCGGCACAATATTGAAAAAAAGCGGCTCTTTAGACGATGGCAGCGCACAGGGGTTTCTTGTGGTAAAGAAATACCCCCTCCTATATGCAGAAAACCTTTCAAGATTTGATTGCCCGCAACAGATTTATGGGCTTCCGTTTGGTAAAGTTCCAAACAAAGAATATCTCGGAACAGACAGGGACGGAGAAAACGAATATGCACTTAATCTCAAACAAAAATTATCTCCGGAAGAGCAGAATCTTATTGCCCGTATGAAGAACGGCGATTGTGAATTATTCACCTCTGAAGCGGACTCCCTTTTGTTTCTCGGGATGATTTCAAATGCCGATGATTACGAAATAATACATTGCAGAGCCGTTGGATGCGACGAGGCGTATCCCCGAGATTATACTTTTCTCGGATATGACATAGGCTATCCTGCTTCGAATGCAGAAGCCTTTTCGATTATTTGCGACTGTATGTTCATTTGCAGGTGGCATGGCTGTGATAAGGAAGGAACGCTTTTTGCCGACGATTTTAATAAACTGAACGAAAACGGTCTGTTTGATTCTTTTGATGACGCATATCATTATATGGTTAAATATCTTAACGAAGATTGGTCTGAAAAAGGCGATTATTATATTTACGAGATAAGAAGAAAATAATTCAATTTGAAGAAGCGATGCGAGAATATGCACAATTCGCTCTTGACCAGGCTCTGGACTTAAGAAAACTGCGAAATATCAAGTACGCAAAACGCTATTTCCGAAAGGTGTGTCGTAAAATAAAAAAACACTTGGAAACTTTGTATATGATTGAAAGGCTTGATACCGAAGAGGTTTTTGGCGGCGATTAAAAAAGCGCGGTTTTTCTGGCACAGTAAGCCGTCTATGAAAAATATGCCGTATGATTCTTTTTTCGATGAGCAGAAAAACGACTCCATTTGTAGATCCAAATAAGGAAGTATAAAGAATGATACTGTACAGACCGGTTGGCACAGCCGAACTTGAATTGATCCATAAAAGCGGCGATAAGGAGTTCCCTCCGAGATTGCCGGAGCAGCCGATCTTTTATCCGGTGCTGAACGAACAATATGCCTGTGAGATCGCGGAAAAATGGAATACAAAAAGCGGAGACGGTTTTGGGTACGTGACGCGTTTTGAAATCGACAACGCTTATTTTTCGCAGTTCGAAATACATACCGTTGGCAATCACATGCATCAGGAGCTGTGGGTGCCGGCAGAGTCGTTGGCAGAATTCAATGCGCATATTGTTGGCAAGATTAAAGTGATAAAGGTGTTCGGCGATTAGATTATTTGTTTCGAAATCTCAATTTCGTATCTATTAAGACCAGATAGATTTGAATTTCGCATCGATTTAGACCAGATAGAAAACCGGGTAAATGGTCCTAATAGATACGAAATCAGTGGAAAAATCCCGAAAAAAGGCTTAAAAACGCTGTTGAAGGGCTTTTTTGTGGTTCGAATGGTCAATTTCGTATCTAAACCTGGATCGCCACTGATTTTTCGTACTCTTATTCTGAGAATCCGAAAAACAGTGGCGTTTTTCATATAATCGTTATCGTAATCGTTATTTCCGATTTTTTGGACATTTCTTCAAGTATGGGCTTTAGGACTTGACTCTCGTTTTTCAAATATTGTTAATTATCAGCGTTAATACTTGACAGCCAAAATCATTACACCGACAAGACAGCCTGTAATCTCCGCAAGAGTCTCCGGCAATTTAGCGCAAATCACTCCAAAGAAACCGCGCAAATCTCTCCAGAGGTCTTTACAAACCGGGAAAAATATGGTAAAATTATTATAAATGGACTGGAGGCTTTTATGGAATACAAAAAAAGAATCATAGACAATTTGCTGGACCTGAGACTGGAGGCTTTCGGAGCAGCTCTGATAAGGGGTCCAAAAGGTTGCGGAAAAACAACATCTGCGAAAAAGAAGGCAAAAAGCCTCGTCGAGTTTCAGGACGAAAACGTAAGAGAAAACCTGCTTTCCGTTGCCGAAGCCGCTCCCGGGAAACTGCTGATCGGGGAAAAGCCCAGGCTTTTTGATGAATGGCAGGATGCTCCGAAACTTTGGGGAGCAATAAGAAAGGATATAGATGACAGCGGGTTGAACGGGCAGTATATTCTGACCGGATCGTCGTCAAAAGACATTCAGACACCTCATACCGGAACATTGAGAATCAGCCAGCTTCAAATGTATCCTATGAGCCTTTACGAAAGCGAGGAATCAAACGGAGCGGTTTCCCTGACAGAACTGTTTGAAAATCCGGAAAGCTTTGAAGGCTGTGAATCTCTTCTGTCTGTTGATGATCTGATTTTTGCCATATGCCGCGGTGGCTGGCCGCACGCTTTAAGCAACACAACAGCCCGCGCAAAACTAGAAGTTGCAAAAGATCTTTACAGGCAAACATATTCTGTCGATATATCGAATATCGACGGAAAGAAAAGAAACAGCCGCTGGGCACAGTCTATAATTCAGTCTTATAGCAGGAATATATGTACGCTTGCAGAAACCAAGACAATCATCGGGGATGTCAAGGCAAATAATGATATCGGCGAATCAACAATCTTTGAATATATTGCTGCGCTCGAGAAATTATATATCATCGACGATATCTGTGCGTGGTGCCCTTCTATACGGTCGAAAACTGCAATCAGAGCCTCAAAAAAACGCAATCTTATTGACCCGTCGATAGCTGTTGCGGCTCTCGGGCTCTCGCCGGATTACTTCAATACTGATTTTAAGACGCTCGGTTTTTTGTTTGAATCTCTGTGCGTCAGAGACCTTAAAGTCTACTCGTCCGCATTCGGCGGTCAAATGTCGTATTATCACGACAGATACGGCCTGGAAGCGGACGGCGTATTACATCTGGAAAACGGGAAATACGCTATTCTTGAATTCAAACTTGGCGCGAATGAAATAGACAAGGGAGCGGAGCATCTTCTTGAGATAGAGAATCTCATAAAAAAATACAATGAAAAAGAAAAGCAGTGTCCGCTTCGAATTCCGGATATTAAAATAGTAATTACCGGTACAAAATACGGATATCGCAGACCTGACGGCGTACTCGTTATACCTATCGGCTGCCTTAAAAATTGAGAGTATAGAACAGCCTGAAGTCCCAAAGGATACTCAAATAAGTGTTAAGAAAAGAGTTTTGTGTTTCACTCGGATCCTAAGCAGGCAATGTTTGACACTTCGATCCGGGAGATCAGATTATTTAACTATAAGATTTTGACAGCGGATCTCTCTTCTCCGGATATTGAAGGAACTTATTGGATCACCGATCAATTGACAGAATTATCTTTTACTCCATTGAAAATCGATTATTAGCTTGAAGAGTAATGTGTATGAAACAAGAGGACAAGTGGTATAAAAAAGCACTGATCAGCCTGATCATTGTAGTTTTCTCTCCGCTCTTATTAATTGCATTGATTATCTACGGCTTCGCTGCGTGGTTTAAGTCTCCGGCACTGAAAAAGGAATACAAAAAATCGCGCTATTATTCCGACGTGAAACGCAAGTATAACTTGTCTGTTACAAGCTCTCCGGAATACCGATTCTATAATTCCGCCGTCAAGCGGGAACTTCCGATCGAGTATCACAAACAGGATTCGAACGGGCTTGAGTATTTTATCTACGACGGGACGCTGTTCTTTTTCCCGGATTTCTATGAGATGGAATATGATAAGGGAAAAAGGGAGTGGACGGTAGGCTGGTATTCTGATGAGAAAAAGGCTTTTTCCGCTTATATGCAGTCGCTCAGGGAAAAACTTGACGCGGATGATAATTATCCTGCAAGAGTACTGTGCGAAAGACGATTGTTTGAGATTGCAGACCTGAGGGAAGCACAGCTGCCTGAAGAGGTATATCTGACAAGCGGCTATGAACTGGCTTTTGACGGAAATGATTTTCCGTTGGAAATTATTATCCCGCAGACGACGCGTGAGCTGTACAATTTGATGATTCAAAATCCGGATCTTTGCGGGTCGTACGAAATGACTGCTGATGAAGACGATTACGGCTCGATTTTCTGGACGCTCGGGGATGTGTGTTTTGAACTGTGCGTCGGACAAGGCCAGGGGTATATCGACGTAATCGCCAGCGGGCCGCTGCATGGAAAAAGCGTAACTCACTGGCAGCCCGCCCCGGATGAAATATATGACGAGGTCAAAAGAATCGGGAAGCGGGGAAACGTAACCGTGGTTCGCTCTTACCGCGGCGCCGGAACACTCCTTTATTCCGGAGAAAAAGGAGAATGCCCGTATCTGCCTCCCAGGAAACACTTGCTGTGTAAATACTTTTATATCGAAGCAGAGTAAAAAAGCGATACTTTCGGTGAGGAAAGCGGCTCCAGTTACTCAACCATCCATTTCGTATCTATCAAGACCAGATAAAAAATCGGGTAAATGGTCTTAATAGATGAAAGAATATGCATTCTTTTAGAAAGCCAGGGGATATCCGGCATACCTCCCGTGAAAAAAACCACATTTTTCCGATCAAATCAACATCGCGATGTCGTTTTGATCGGATAAATTTCACGATTTGCCGCGCGCTTTTCTTTAATTCGGCGAAATAATATGAGAGAAAGATGAAAGAAAGGTGAAAGAAGGAGCAAAAATGCCCAGCTTCTGGAGTTATATCGGCAACGGCGAACACAGCGTCGGATGCACGGGTCAGAGCGTTTATCTGTATGACAAAAACGGCACGGAACTTGCCAGGTTCAAGGGCCTGCGGTATGTGTATCAGGCGGCAATATCTCCGAGGGGAGATCATTTTGTGACCAAATCGGCCGAGGGGATACTGGCTGTCTATTCGATCGATCCGCCGGCTATGATAAAGAAGTTCAGGTGTTCAAGGACCGACTGCACCGACGATGAAGGCTTCTGCTTTTCGTCTGACGGCAGCACGCTGTACAATATCGAGCACCACATCGACGAATTCAGCACAGAACTCTCCGTCTACGACACCGCCGATTATTCTTTGAAGCGCCGGATACTCGATTCCGATGGATCACTGATGCTGACCGGTATCGAAAACGGAAAAGACGGGGACGAAATCTTCCTGCTGGGATATTATAGAAACGACGAAGGGATCGCCGACAGATACTTTGTCGGAAAGCTGATCGGCGACGAGCTTAGGGAGACCGTGTTTGTGCCTTATAAGGATTACGACTATTTCTTTTGGTATCTGGAGCTCCGGAGGTTAGGGTTCACGAAAAAGATGTATGAATGGTCATATATGGAAGGGGATTTAGACAGCCTGAAGGCGGCAGATCTTCATCTGTCCGATCTGTGGGAGAGGTATGGAAAGGAACAAGAGTCATGAGCGACGGACTTGGAAGAACTGCCGGTTTTGACAGGAAGGAAATACCGATTCCAACACTTGCAGAAGAATTATACAACAAATCCCTCGCATTGAAAAAGTACAGCGCTTCCGATTTGCTGTACGAAAGGAAACGCACAGTTCTGCTTAATGATTTGCAAACTAATCAACAGATCGTTTTCCGGATTCTGGGGGCGCTCAAGGATGATATGTCATATTCTTCAGAGTACTATGATTTGGCTGTATTTATGTGTCGATCTCTTTTTGAGTGCACCTATTATTTGGCTTCAAAAAAGAAAAACTATCGCCGGACGGTATGGAGATACGTTCACGGGTTTCACAATCTGCCTCGAGCTTTTCTGCCTTTGGATAGCAGAGCAAGGGTTTCCGTCAAAGACGCAATGAATTATTACGCATCTTATATGAATGCTGAATGAGGGACCGGAGGCATCGCGGAGACGTTTTATCGGGAAATGCCCGAGCATAATAAAAGGATTCTGCGATAGAAGAATAGATAAAACAATAAAAAACCGTCAGAGAGTTTGAGGAAGGGTTCAGGTCCGAATGTCTTTTAAAAAAAGAATAGTGTTCACCACGCTGATCGCTGTTTTTGTTCTCGGTATCATAACAGGATTGATCGGTAGGGGAATGTGCGTCAGGAACAACAGGAACTATCAGGTATTGCAACCCGAATTGTTTGCGCCAGACGTAATATCAACTGTGTTATATAGCGAAAACCTTCAGCAATTATATGTTTGTTACAACGATGCTTCATATGTTAACGTATATTCGATAAACGGAAACTTTCTCTGGGCAGTATCGACACCGTATTTGAGAAACGCATATTTTGAACTGTCTGCAGATCAGTTGATTATCTATAATGGGGATTCTGCTTACTTTTACAGTTCGTCAAACGGATCATTTGTCAAAAAAGAAGATGCCGATAAATATGATCTGAGCTATGATTGGGAGCAAGAATACACCAGTCAATTTGAAGCCGGAACTATTGTTTTTGACACTTATCAGGTTTATAAGTGCGAAGAAGACGGATCGTTGACAACAATCGTTTCAAGACCATGGTGGAATTGGATTTTTAATCCTGGTGTCTGCTTGTGCTTTTCATTTATCGGAGCAATCGGCATAGGAATTATGATCTTTCTTGATTCCCGCCGGATAGTGTAAAATATTATGTGTAAATAACGATTGGGTATAGAAAAGGAACCCAAAATCCTGTATAATGTTAAGTCGCACCAAAACACAGAACAGGAGAGTGGGTTCCCGTGAGTAATTTTAGCACAG
>JAEEGI010000988.1_pt1 | contig 73698 bp, 63 predicted proteins | sample 8958751 | NCBI WGS metagenome assembly JAEEGI01 (sample SAMN16246545, study PRJNA631951) | gut metagenome | biome: gut microbiome; feature: rumen; material: KS-attached | host: Bos | place: Iran: Karaj | collected 2018-10
TTCCTCGCGTATCATCGAATTAAACCACATGTTCCTCCGCTTGTGCGGGCCCCCGTCAATTCCTTTGAGTTTCACCGTTGCCGGCGTACTCCCCAGGTGGGATGCTTAACGCTTTCGCTTGGCCGCTCACAGTGTATCGCAAACAGCGGGCATCCATCGTTTACCGTGCGGACTACCAGGGTATCTAATCCTGTTCGATACCCGCACCTTCGAGCTTTAGCGTCAGTAAAGGCCTCGTCAGCTGCCTTCGCAATCGGGGTTCCTCGTGATATCTAAGCATTTCACCGCTACACCACGAATTCCGCTGACGTCGAACTCACTCAAGGCAACCAGTTCGCGACGCACTTCATACGGTTGAGCCGCTGCATTTCACGTCACGCTTAATCGCCCGCCTGCGCTCCCTTTAAACCCAATAAATCCGGATAACGCCCGGACCTTCCGTATTACCGCGGCTGCTGGCACGGAATTAGCCGGTCCTTATTCATGAGGTACATGCAGTGCGCCACACGTGGCGCAGGTTATCCCCTCATAAAAGCAGTTTACAACCCATAGGGCCGTCGTCCTGCACGCTACTTGGCTGGTTCAGAGTTGCCTCCATTGACCAATATTCCTCACTGCTGCCTCCCGTAGGAGTTTGGACCGTGTCTCAGTTCCAATGTGGGGGACCTTCCTCTCAGAACCCCTACTGATCGCGGGCCAGGTGGGCCGTTACCCCGCCTGCAACCTAATCAGACGCATCCCCATCCCATAGCGATAAATCTTTGCTTCACTTCTGATGTCATCTGTGAAGAGCATAGGGAATTAATCCGACTTTCGCCGGGCTGTGCCCTACTACGGGGAAGGTTGGATACGCGTTACTCACCCGTGCGCCGGTCGCCATCAAAGTTTGCAAGCAAACTTCATGCTGCCCCTCGACTTGCATGTGTTAAGCCTGTAGCTAGCGTTCATCCTGAGCCAGGATCAAACTCTTCATTGTATAAATATCTTCATTCCATAAAGGAATATAATCTCTGTCTCAGAACGACTATCCAAATAATTCAAGAATTAAACGGTTTGTTTCTTATACCCAAGCACCTCTACATTATATATAATATATAGGCACTCGCTTCTTGTACTACTTCTGTCTATGTAAATCTTTCAAAGAACTCTTTCTTTTCATGCTGACGCCCAAAAATTGCGCGAAAGCGGATGCAAAGGTACGCACTTTTTTCATACCCTCCAAATTTTTCGGCAACTTTTTTTCGAAAAACATGAAAGTTTTCGGGATTATTGACAAAACAAGGATACTACACCTTATTTATATATATAGAATCACTCGAAAATCTCTTCAATATCGTTGTCGCCAACTGCATCATCGATATACGAACAGGGGTTATACCCTTCTGGCATATCGAAGACTGCACTCTCGTTGATTCCGATCTGAGAATCGGCATAAATCGACTTCATGTAATGGGCAAATACGGGCAGCGCCATCGTAGCTCCCTGTCCCATATCCATCGAGTCGAAATGGATATCGCGGTCGTCACCTCCTACCCAACAGACACTTACCAACGTAGGAGTTACTCCAACGAACCATGCATCACTGTTATTGTTGGTTGTACCGGTCTTTCCACCAATCTCGCCCTTCATTTCATATTTATGACGGAGTCTTCCTGCTGTTCCGCCATCCACGACGGCCTTCAGCATATAGAGCATCTTATTGGCGCTCTCCTCACTGATCACCTCGTTCATGCGTGGCTGAAACTGTGCTATCAGGTTGCCTTCACCATCCTCAATACGTGTTACAAACATGTGGGCAGCACGGATACCATGATTGACAAATGCCGTATAGGCACTGGCCATTTCACCAACCGTAATCTCACAAGGTCCGAGACAAAGTGCCATAGACGGATGGATTTCCGGATTGTTGATACCATATTGCCTGAGCAGATCGACGAAAGCCTGGGGATTCAGTTTACTCATCAGATAGGCGGATATCCAGTTGTTAGACTGCTGGAGTCCCCACTTCAAGGTCACCATCTGGCCGTACCTTGCACGACCGCTATTCCTCGGGGTCCAGGGTTTGCCTGCCACCATATAGGTCTGCTGAACATTCGGAGCCTCGTCACAAGGAGAGAATCCATTCTCCATCGCCAAGGAATACAGAAGCGGTTTGATGGTAGAGCCCACCTGACGACGACCTTCCATCGCCATGTCATAGGCGAAATGTGAGAAGTTCAATCCACCGACATAGGCCTTCACATGACCATTCTGCGGACAGATGCTCATGAAGCCTGTACGAAGGAACGATTTGTAATATTTTATCGAGTCTATCGGTGTCATTGTCGTATCCACTTCTCCATGATAGGTAAAGATAGACATCCGCACAGGTGTACGGAACGACTTCTCGATTTCTGCATCAGAAGCATTGCTCTCCTTCAGCACACGATAACGTTCACACTGACGGACGGAACGCATTAGGATATTCTTTACCTGGGCTGCAGAGAGTTCCTTGGAGAACGGCGCATTGGGCTTCTTGAAATTAGCCTTATCGAAAGCCGGCTGGAGATAATTTGCCACATGCTGCTGAACAGCCGACTCCGCATATTTCTGCATACGGGAATCAATGGTCGTATGAACGCGAAGACCATCGGTATAGATATTATAAGGCTCGCCGTTCTTCTTCCTGTTTTTATTGCACCAACCGTACAAAGGATCTGATTCCCAATTGATTGAGTCGATGTGATACTTCACCATATTCCACGATGCATACAAAGCACGTTCCGGTTTCTTGGCCATCATATAGCGACGCAAGAAATCACGGAAATAGGTAGCAATACCATCTTTATGATCGTTGACATGGAAATGCAACTGAATGGGTTCTGCCCTGAATTTCTCATAGTCGGCCTGAGAGAGGACGCCAGCCTTCACCATCTGTCCGAGCACGACATTACGACGCTCACGACTGCGCTCCGGATTTCTTACAGGGTTGTAATAGGATGGGTTCTTGCAGAGGCCTATCAAGGTTGCGGCCTCATTGACGGTCAGGTCCTTAGGCTCTTTGTTGAAATAAGTATTCGAAGCCGTCTTGATACCGACTGCATTATGAAGGAAGTCAAAATAATTCAGATACATTGTAATGATCTCATCCTTCGTATAGTTGCGTTCCAGTTTGACTGCTATCACCCATTCTATCGGTTTCTGCAGCACACGCTCCAGCGTGGTCTGGGCACGCTCTGTGGTCCACACCTGCTTTGCCAACTGCTGCGTAATGGTAGATCCGCCACCAGCACTCTTCTGTCCCATGATGCCGCGTTTGATGATAGCTCGTGCCAAGGCATAGAAGTCGATGCCTGAATGCTCATAGAAACGGACGTCCTCTGTAGCCACCAGCGCCTGTACCAAAGCCGGTGACAGCTTGGTGTAATCTACCAGCACGCGATTCTGACGATTATAGTTCCATGTTCCCAGCAGTTTTCCGTCGGAGGAATAGATCTGGGTGGCATAGCGGTTGATAGGATTCTGCAGATCTTCGATGGGAGGCATATAGCCAATCCATCCTTGGTCAATCGCATAAAATGCCGTTGCAGCACCCAGCACCACCAATATCAATAACGTCCACAAAAAACGCACAAACCACTTCATCATAAGCCAAAAATATCGTCAGTTTTAATTATCTTGGTGCAAAATTACGATTTTCTTTCAAAATATCGCACGGAAATAAGAAATAATGTGTAATTTTGCACAAACAAAATGAAAATAACGGATGGAAAAGCATAATTTTGTGACAATTGCCGATCTCACAAAGGAGAAAATCCTCTATATGATTGAGATGGCAGAAGAGTTTGAGAAGCACCCGAACAGGGAAATACTTAAAGGAAAAGTGGTAGCGACACTTTTCTTTGAGCCATCGACCCGCACCCGACTATCGTTTGAGACCGCAGCCAACCGTCTCGGTGCCCGTGTCATCGGTTTTGCCGACCCAAAGATCACCAGCGGAACGAAGGGCGAGACGCTGAAAGACACCATCCTGATGGTTTCGAACTATGCCGATGTCATTGTGATGCGTCATTATATCGAGGGTGCAGCCGTCTATGCTTCAGAGGTGGCTCCTATCCCTATCGTCAATGCCGGCGACGGTGCCCATCAGCATCCTTCCCAATGTATGCTGGACCTCTATTCGATCTATAAGACACAAGGAACACTCGACAACCTTAATATATATATGGTGGGTGACCTGAAGTACGGTCGTACGGTACACTCGTTGCTGATGGCCATGCGCCATTTCAATCCGACTTTCCATTTTGTGGCTCCGAAAGAGCTGTCCATGCCTAACGAGTACAAGCTCTATTGCAAGGAGCACGGCATCAAATATCAGGAGCATACCGCTTTTAATGAAAAGGTCATCGCCGATGCCGATATCCTCTATATGACACGTGTCCAGAAAGAACGTTTCTCGGATCTGATGGAGTATGAGCGTGTGAAGAATGTGTATGTACTGAATAATGAGATGCTGAAGAGTGCCAAACCCAACATGAAGATTCTCCATCCCCTGCCCCGTGTGAACGAGATTGCCTATGAGGTGGACGACAATCCCCACGCATACTATATTCAACAGGCTGGCAATGGTCTCTTCGCCCGCGAAGCCATCTTCTGCGATGTGCTCGGTATCTCACTGGAGGAAGTTAAGAACGACAAAACGATTATAAGATGAACAAGAAAGAACGTTTGGTAGCCGCCATTGAGCAAGGCACCGTGATTGACCATATACCTACCGCCAAGACCTATCAGGTGGCAAGCCTGTTAGGGCTCTTTGATCTGGACACCCCTGTCACCATCGGTTTCAACTACCCTTCGCAGAAAGTGGGCAAGAAAGGCATCATCAAGGTGTCGGACAAATTCTTCACCGACGATGAGATCTCGCGTCTTTCCGTCGTGGCACCAAATGTCATCCTCAGCATCATCCGCGATTACGAAGTGGTGGAGAAAAAGACTGTAGAGACACCCGAGGAGATCAAGGGTATCGTGAAATGCAACAATCCGAAATGCGTGACCAACAACGAACCGATGGCCACCCATTTCCATGTGACTGACGGTGTTCTGACCTGCCACTACTGCGAGAAAGAGCAGGATATCAACAAAGTAGAATTAGTATAAACCCAATAAACAAAGACAATGAACAGAGACAACGCAATCTTTGAGTTGATTGAGAAAGAGCATCAGCGCCAGTTGAAAGGCATTGAGCTGATTGCCAGTGAGAATTTTGTAAGTGACCAGGTGATGGAAGCTATGGGTTCCTACCTGACCAACAAGTATGCCGAGGGTTATCCTGGACACCGCTACTATGGTGGTTGTCAGGTGGTCGACGAGGTGGAGCAGTTGGCTATCGACCGTGTGTGCAAGCTCTTCGGCGCCGAGTATGCCAATGTGCAGCCCCACTCTGGTGCACAGGCCAACGCTGCTGTGCTGCTGGCTGTGCTGAAGCCCGGCGACACCTTCATGGGTCTGAACCTCGACCACGGCGGTCACCTCTCTCATGGCTCACACGTGAATACATCGGGTATCATTTATAACCCCATCGGCTATAACCTGAACAAAGAGACGGGCCGTGTGGATTATGACGAGATGGAGCAGCTGGCCCTCGAGCACAAGCCGAAGCTGATTATCGGCGGTGGCTCTGCCTACAGCCGTGAGTGGGACTACAAGCGTATGCGTGAGATTGCCGACAAGGTAGGCGCTCTGCTGATGATTGATATGGCTCACCCCGCCGGTCTGATTGCTGCCGGTCTGCTGGAGAACCCCGTAAAATATGCACACATCGTGACCTCTACCACCCACAAGACCCTTCGCGGTCCTCGTGGCGGTATCATCCTGATGGGTAAGGACTTCGAGAATCCCTGGGGTCTGAAGACACCGAAGGGAGTGGTGAAGATGATGTCTACCATCCTCAATTCTGCAGTCTTCCCCGGACAGCAAGGTGGTCCGTTGGAACACGTGATTGCAGCTAAGGCTGTTGCCTTCGGTGAGGCTCTGCAGCCAGAGTTCAAGGAGTGGGCCAAGCAGGTTCAGAAGAATGCCAAGGTGCTGGCAGAGGAACTGGTGAAGCGTGGCTTCGGCATCGTCAGCGGTGGTACTGATAACCACTCTATGCTCGTAGACCTGCGTTCTAAGTATCCCGATCTGACTGGTAAGGTGGCTGAGAACGCCCTCGTAGCAGCCGACATCACCGTGAATAAGAACATGGTTCCGTTCGACAGCCGCAGTGCCTTCCAGACCTCCGGCATCCGTCTCGGAACCCCCGCCATCACTACCCGTGGTGCCAAGGAAGACCTGATGGTTCAGATTGCCGCCTGGATTGAGGAAGTGCTCAACGATCCTGAGAACGAAGAGGTGATTGCTTCCGTCCGCAAGCGCGTGAATGAGAAGATGAAGGAATATCCGCTCTTCGCTTATTGATAATACAATTAGCCCTCGCAATTGCGAGGGCTAATTGTTTTATTTCAGCTCAGCATTGAAGTGATTGATCGCTTGTCGGTACAGATGACGACGGGTATTACCGCCGAAGATACTATGATTGCGATTGGTATAGACCAACTGTCGGAAATCCTTATCAGCCTGTACCAAAGCCTCGACATACTCAGCAGAATTACGATAATGCACATTATCATCAGCCAGACCATGACAGATCAGCAATGCACCATGTAACTGACCAGCTCTAGCAATCGGGTTCACCTCGTCGTAGCCCTTGGGGTTCTCCTGCGGCGTGCGCATATAGCGCTCGGTATAGATGGTGTCGTAGAAGCGCCAGTTAGTGGGTGGCGCAATAGCCACTCCTGCCTTGAAGACCGGACGTCCTTCCGACATCGACATCAGCGTGTTCCATCCGCCATACGACCAGCCCCATATACCGATACGGTTCTTGTCGACATACGCCTGTTGTCCGAGCCAGATGGCCGTTTCTACCTGATCGCGCGACTCCAGTTCACCCAGACGCAGATAGGTACATTTCTCAAACTCAGCCCCACGACCGCCTGTGCCTCGGTTATCCACACAGACACAGATATAACCCTGCTGACAGAGATACTGCTCCAGGATTGCGCCATTGCCACTCATGCCGATGCCCCATTGGTTCAACACCTGCTGATTGCCAGGACCACCATACTGATACATGATCACAGGATACTGCTTCGACGGATTGAAATCCAAGGGTTTTACCATCCATCCATTCAGTGTTACGCCCTCAGAGGTCTTGAACTGGAACAGTTCTTTCTTGCCCAGGTCAAACTTCGAGAGTTTGTTCTTGAGTTCGTGGTTGTCAATGAGCGTCTGCAGCAGTTTGCCATTGTTCTGGCAAATGGTGTACTGCAAAGGATTATCGAGATCGCTCCAGATGTTGATGAAGTATTTGAAGTTCGTGCTGAAGATGGCATTGTTGACACCAGCCTTCTGCGAGAGCGTCTCAATCTTACCGTTCTGGTGCGCCACCATCACCTGCTGTTCGGTAGCCCCTGTAGGATTGGCAGCAAAGTAGACATCACCCGTTGCATCATCTACACCATAGACGCTCTTTACCACATATTGGTCGTTGACAATCTGGCGCAGCAACTGACCATTGTGATTATAGAGATAGAGATGATTATACCCGTCGCGCTCACTGGGCAACAGTATATATTTGTCGCTGATCTGCACATCCTCGAACGTCTCTTCCTTCACGTACTTGTCAACCTTATCCTCGATGATAAGCTTCGCCACCGTCGAGAGCGGATTGGCCATATAGATCTTCAGATCATCCTGATGACGGTTCAGCGTGAAGATCATAATCCGCTCCGGATCGTTCGTCATCCTGATACGGGGAATATAGCCGTCAGCCTCCAAAGGCAGATCGATGGTGCGCGTCTGATGACTCTTGATATCATACGAGAGCACCTTCACCTTGGAATTTTGTTTACCCGGAATAGGATACTTATAGGTGTAGAAACCTGGATAGTCGCGATACTGTTCCTGTTCAGGCGACAGTCCCTTGAACAACTGCATGGAATACTGTGGGACATCGGTCTCGTCGTAGCGGATCCAGATAATCTGCTTGGAGTCAGCCGAGAACACCATCGACGAATTGGTTGAGAACTCCTCCTCATAGACCCAGTCAGGAATACCGTTGATAATCTCATTACGCTTGCCATCCTTCGTCACCTGACTCTCGGCATTGTCATAGAGCAGTTTAACGAGATGGATGTTATTATCGCGTACAAAAGCAATCTGATTTCCATCAGGCGAGAAGACCGGCGTCTGCTGAGGACCACCATCAGACAATGGTTCCAGTTTGTTGTTCTGGATCATAAAGATATAATACTCCGCCGTAAACGAACGACGATAGATAGGTTTGGTGTTCGTCTGAATCAGCAACCTGCGACCATCAGGACTCACGATATAACCCTGTACACGACCGATCTGTGCACCTCTGGCCGTAGCGGCATCAAAGAGTACACCCACTTCCTTGCCCGTCTTGAAGGAGTATGTCACAATACGCTTGCCATCCGCACTGATCTGTGCATATGTCTCACCATCAGCCATCGGATGCACTTCCGACAATGTCTCCTGACGGAAATCACCACGTGTGATATCAAATAAACTCAGTTTCTCACCAGCCCTGACACTCATAGAAAGCATCAATAAGGCCGCACCAACCATTGAAAGTCTTATATTTACCATAGATTCTTTTGATTTTTCTGTTTGATTGTGCAAAGATAGCGATTTTTTCCCTAACTTTGCAAGCGGATGGAATTAAATAAAGTGAATACACCTTATTATTATGATTACGGGACGTGGATACGCCACCGTTTCCCGTTCCGTGTGCAGAAGATTTCCATCGACGCCGGCTTTACCTGTCCCAACCGCGACGGCAAACTCTCTACGGGTGGCTGCATCTACTGCGACAACCGCACCTTCAATCCTGCCTATTGCCAGCGAAAAGACAGCGTCGCCCGACAATTAGAAGCCGGTAAGCAGTTCTTTGCACGGAAATATCCCGAGATGAAGTATCTGGCTTATTTCCAGGCCTATACCAATACCTACGCCTCCATCGACCATCTCCGCCAACTCTACGAAGAGGCCTTGAGTGTTAAGGATATTGTCGGCATTGTCATCGGCACACGGCCGGACTGCGTGTCCGACGAACTTCTGAACTATCTGAAAGAACTGAATCAGCGTTGCTTTCTCATTGTGGAATACGGGGTGGAGAGTGCCAACGACGAGACGTTACGACGTATCAATCGCGGCCACACTTTCGAACAGTCGCGCCTGGCCATCGAGAAGACCCATCAACGAGGCATTCTCACAGGTGCTCATATCATCTTGGGATTGCCAGGCGAGGATGCTCAGGAGAATCTCCGACAGGCGCCCATTATCTCCTCACTCCCCATTGACATTCTGAAAATCCATCAGATGCAGATTATCCGAGGCACCCGACTGGCAGAAGAATTCGAACGTAGCCCCTTCCATATTTACAGTGTCGAGGAGTATATTGAGCTGATCTCCAGCTACATACAAAGACTTAGAAAGGATCTGGTCTTAGAGCGTTTTGTCTCGCAGTCACCCAAAGAACTGCTCATTGCTCCACAATGGGGACTGAAGAACCATGAGTTCACGGATCTGCTTAATAACTATCTGAAAAACCATCAGATTCACCAAGGCAGCTTATTGGAATAGCTGATATTCGTTGTTGGCCAACAGGCCTGCAGTTGTCATCTTCTTGTTGTGTTTCATGTATTCATCAATCCGGTTCACAAAGGCATTGTTGAAAACGGTACGTCCCATCGCATTGTTCACCACCCACTGGATTTTCGCCATGTGCACATCGCGTTCTTCCTGTGACAGTTGACGGTCGAATGGCATCGGATAGAGACTCAATAGATAGAATCCGATACAGTCGGGCACGATATACTGGCGCTGCATCATACTCTTCTGTTCCTGCGAATAACCATAGTTCTCTTTCTGATAAAGTGCATAGTCTGCTCCCAGATACTTGTCGAGACAGATGCCTATCTGACCATTACCCACGATGACACTCTGATCGAGCGAACCAATCTGGGCATAAACCACGGGAATCTCGATGTTCGGAATTTGTTTCTTCAGATACTGAAAGGCCTTGGTCAGTTCCTGATTGATGTCGTCCATATTGGCATATTGCTGTTCAGCCTCATTAACCAGCATCTGGAGCGTGGAGTCCTGATAGAAACGCAGGAATTTCATATTGATGTCTGCCTCGTTAACCTTACCGATACGGAGCACATCCTCGATCAGCGTCCTTGTCTGAGTGGGATAGGCCGTGTTCATCTGCTGAAGAGCGGAGAAATCACCCGTCGTCAGATAAAGACTCTGGATACGGTCATAGCGGTCAACAACAATCTCCGTGTCCGCTTCATCGGACTTGAGCTGCCATTCACAGCCGATACAACCAAGCATCGTCAACAATAATATAAAATATATCTTATGCACCTACGGCCAGTCTGAGTTTTACGATTCTTTAAAATTTCTGCAAATTTACTAAAAATTATTTTCAAATCCAAATTTTAACCTAATTATTTTAAAAATATCTCCCAAAAATGCACAAATTTGTTTATTTGTGTAAAAACAAGAGGCCATTTTCCGTCTTTTTGTGTACTTTTGTAGTCTACTAAAACAAAGATGGAAAGAATGAAAAGGATTTTCTACCTATTGCTATTTTTGCCGTTGGCAGCTTTTGCCCAACAGACCATCACGGTCAGCGTCAGCAATCCCTCAAAATCGGTTCGCAGCGATGAACCGGTAGTCATCAACCTTGCTCCATATGGTGAGATCCGTTCCGCACTCGTCACCGTCAATGGTCAGGAGATTCCCTGCCAGCTCGATGACCTCAATCAGGATGAGTTATTCGACGAGCTCTGTTTTCTCGTCAACCTTCAAGGCAAGGAGAAGAAGCAATACACGGTGACGCTCTATACCGAGGGCGAGCCTCGCACCTACCCTGCCCGTGTTTTCGCGGAAATGGTATTGGGTAACAGCAAGGACAAGAGTCTGAAGAAAAACCAGCAGAACAATTACATCGAATCAATCACGGCCCGTGGCGATGCTGCCTATACTTATAACATCCAACATCATCACGGTGTCGACTTCGAAAGCGAACTCAACGGTATCCGTATTTACTTCGACGAACGCCAGACACTCGACTGCTATGGCAAGTTCAAGAAACAGCTGGAGTTGAAAGAGACACAGTTCTATACTGATAAAGACCAGAAGGCGAAAGGTTATGGTGACGATGTGCTGTGGGTAGGCCAGACCTTCGGTCTCGGTGCCTTCAGAGGTTGGAACGGTAAGGAGCCCACCCATGTGTCGCCCGTCAAGAGCCGTACCCAGCGCGTTATCTCCTACGGACCTTTGCGCACCATCGTCGAGGTAATCGACAAAGGTTGGCAACCACCAACACCCAACAGCCAACACCCATCACCCAACACCCATCACCCATCACCCATCAACATGACCCTCCGTTACACCCAATATGCCGGCCATCGCGATACCGATGTCGACGTGTTCTTCAATCGTCCTGTGGCCGATTATGCCTTCTCTACGGGTATCATCAACGTGAAGAATTCTGTGGAATTCAGCGACAAGAAAGGTTTGCGCGCCTGCTGGGGTACCGACTGGCCCTCTACCGACACCATCAACTTCAAGCGTGAGACCGTCGGTCTGGGCATCTGCATCCCCATGAAATATGTCCGCAGCGAAGAGCCTGCCAACAAAGACAATTATGCCTTCGTGGTTGGTACAGCCGATGACCGTCTGCAATACAAAGTCATCTACTGTTCAGACAACGAATCTTTCGGCTATCACTCCGCCAAGGAATGGTTTGACTTCCTGGCCGAATGGAAAAAAGAGGTGGAAAAGCCTATTGAGGTAAAGTATTAAAGGTCTTCCTGCCTTTCACATAATATTGCCAGAGCAGAGAGAACATCTTCCGCTCTGGTTTTTCTTTGGTCACACGGCTCGCCTGAATCTGCTTTCGATCGGCAGCAAAATCCTTCCGCCACTGCTTGAAAGCGCGACGGGCACGATAAATTGCCTTGAAATCACCCTGGTTACGTTTTAATATCAGCGTTTCCCAGGCAGCCAGATAATCCAGCCACCAGCGCCAATGCATCACCGCTTTCAGTTCCTCCTCAGGCAGACACTTATACAGCATCGTCAGATTATTGCGGAAATTCAGGAAGGTCTTCATGGGATTGCTCTTCGGCAATGTACCACCCCCTACATGATAGACGTAACTATCTGGTACACAGACGATTCTACGGCCACGGATGCGCAGACGCCAACAGAGGTCAATCTCTTCATTATGCGCAAAGAAACGGCCGTCTAATCCGCCCACTGCCCAATAGTCCTTAGCACGGATCATCAGCGCAGCTCCCGTCGCCCAATGCACATCCACCTGATCATCATACTGACCATTATCCTGTTCCACCGTCTCGAAAATACGTCCACGACAGAAGGGATAGCCCAGACGGTCGATGAATCCCCCACTCGCTCCTGCATATTCGAAAGCATCGCGATCATAAATACTCAGCAACTTCGGCTGACAGGCAGCGATATCCTCATGAGTATCCAGCAATTCTATCATCGGTGTCAGCCAATGATGCGTCACTTCGATATCAGAATTCAGCAACAGGTAATACTCTGCCTCAATCTGCTGCAAGGCCTTATTATACCCCTCGGCAAAGCCCCAGTTCCGGTCCAGTTCAATCAGCTTCACGGAAGGAAACTCCTCACGCAACATTTTCAGCGAATCATCCGTCGAGGCATTATCTGCTACATACACCGTAGCCTCGTCTTTGGAATACTGTAGCACAGACGACAGATACTTTTGCAGCATTTTTTGCCCGTTCCAATTCAAGATGACTATTGCCAGTTTTTCCATACGCGCGTACATTATATATTATAATAGCAAACAACGAAGGGCCTGTTTATCGCGAGTCAGTTCCCCAAGCCTCACCTTTACAATCTGGTTATCCAAAGCGGGATCAGCATCCTTGGCAGGCAGTTCCACACGGATATAATTCTTCGTGAATCCATGCATCGCCTTGCCTCTGGGTGCCTTCTCAAACAACACCTCTGCCTCCTGACCGATATGCTGCTGATAGAAAGCAATGGTCTTCTCATCGCTCAGTTCCAGCAACCGCTTCGATCGCAGTTTCTTATCCTGCTCACTCACGATATAGGGAATGTTCAGCGCTGAGGTACCAGGCCGCTCAGAATACGGGAACACATGCAACTGCGTCACATTGAGCGAATTAAGGAACTCAAAGGTCTCCTCGAAACACTCAGGTGTTTCACCTCGACAGCCCACCATCACATCCACACCTATAAAGGCATCGGGCATCACCGCCTTCACCTTATGAATCTTATCGGCAAACAACTGACGGTCGTAATGCCTGTGCATCAACTTCAGCACCGTATCGCTCCCACTCTGCAAGGGAATATGGAAATGAGGCATAAACGCCCTACTCCTGGCGCAGTAGTCAATCAGTTCATCTGACAACAGATCCGGCTCCAGCGAACTGATGCGATAACGGCTGATACCTTCCACAGCATCCAGCGCCTTCACCAGGTCCAAGAACTGTTCGCTTGTGGTCTTGCCGAAATCACCGATGTTCACACCCGTCAGCACAATCTCCTTGCCCCCTTCCTGCGCCGCTTCCTCTGCCTGCGCCACCAAAGAGGCTATCGACGGATTTCGTGAGAAACCTCTCGCATAAGGAATGGTACAATAGGTGCAGAAATAGTCGCATCCATCCTGTACCTTCAGAAAGAACCTTGTTCTGTTTCCTCTCGAGCAACTCGGCGCAAACGTTTTTATATCCTTCGTTTTCTGACGGAACGTCTTCCCTCTTCCTTCTTCCTTCTTACATCTTCCATCATCTCCCCAAGCATTGGACAGGAACTGCACCAGATTCGCCTTCTCATTCGCCCCCAGCACCAAACTCACGCCCTCTATCGCTGCCACCTCGTCGGCTTCCAACTGCGCATAGCAGCCAGTCACCACCACAAAGGCGCCGGGATTCTGACGCACCAGCCTGCGGATTGCCTGACGACACTTCTGATCGGCCACCTCCGTCACAGAACAGGTATTGATCAGGCAGATATCAGCCTTCTCCCCCTTCTCGGCCGTTCTGACACCCAGTTCCTGGAGCATCTTGCCGAAAGTGGAGGTCTCGGAGAAGTTTAACTTACATCCGAGAGTAAAATAAGCTGCCGTTTTGCCCTGAAAGGCCGATGTATCAATCATACCTTTACCTTTTTACTTTTTTACCTTTTTTCCTTTATATGTTTGCGAGCACAAAGGTACTCATTTTTTTCCAAAAAACGCTCATTTTTGGCATATTTTCGTATTTGTGCAAATTTTGCACTATTTTTAACATTTCGTAATCTATTGATTCTCAGCGTTTTGCAAAAAAGTTACAAAAATGACCTAAAAAAAAACAAAAAAAATGATACGCCGTATTAAAAAAATGTCTAACTTTGCAGCGTTTTAATAAACAAATGATTGTTTTACAGATTTAAAAGCATTAGAAAAATGAAGAAATTAGTATTTATGTTCGTAGCTGTTGCAGCTATCTCTTTCGCTTCTTGTGGCCAGCAGGCTCAGCCCGCTCAGGTTGACACCGACACTATCGAGGAGGTTGTTGATAGCGTTATTGACAGCGTAGCTGTTGACACAGTTGCTGCTGACACAGCTGCTGTTGCTGAGTAATTAGCAAATCAGAACAAATTGAGAGAATTTGGAGGCCGTTGGACGAGAGTCCAGCGGCCTTTTCAATTTATTTCTGATAGTATTGTGCGTCGGATTCTGAGAAGCAGCAGACGATGATCTCGCCTTGGTAGCCGCGTTGGAGATGTTCGTTGAGGACGCGGGTGGCGATGCGAGCGGCTTCGGCCTTGGGGAAGCCATAGACGCCGGTGCTGATGCAGGAGAAGGCAATGCTCTGGAGATTGTTTTCCTCTGCCAGTCGCATGGCGGTATCATAGCAGGAGGCCAGCAGCTCACGTTCATTATGGGCACCTCCATACCAGATGGGGCCTACGGTATGAATGACTTTCTTACAAGGCAGGTTGTAGGCATCTGTCATCTTACTCTGTCCTGTCTGGCAACCGCCCAGCGTTTTGCACTCCTCCAGGAGTCCTTTTCCCGCTGCCATATGGATGGCACCATCGACACCTCCCCCACCCAACAGCGATTTGTTAGCTGCATTCACAATGGCATCAACTTTTAATGTGGTGATGTCGGCCACAATAATCTTGATCTGATTCATACACAATCATATTTATTTTAGTTTCTCCTTCAGCTGACTTAATCCCCAATCGATGTTGTATAAACCGTTGAGCCGGAGGTCGTCGCGCACACGACGGCTATCAGGCGTGATGGTCTCGTAATGTGGGATGCCGTTGAACTGGAAGAGTTCTTGCAGACGGGTAAAGTCGGCATTGGTCACGCAGATGGCCTCTTCGTCGGCCAGCCACTCCGCTACATATTTCTTATAGGCATCGCTACCCTCAGCGGTCCGTTCGCCAGCGATGAAAATGAGCTTCACATCGTCGCGCTGGGCAATCTGGGCACGTGTCTGCTTGCTGCTTTCGATGGCGGAGCGACAAGGTCCGCAGCCCATTCCCCAGAAGTCGATGACGAGGAAACGACCTGGATATTTCTGCGTGAGCTGATGGATGAGGTCGGCCATCGGTGCATCAGGCAACGGCGTAGAGAGGTCTTTCTGCGCCATCTTGTAGGCATAATACGCCTCAGCCTTCTGGTGGATATAGGGGTCGCTGAAGCTGGCGAGATAGACGGGATACATATTGCTGAGGGAGCAATTCTCCTCTACTTCTTTCCGACGCTCTGCCTCTGTCTTAGTCGTATCGGCGAGGATGCTGAGGTTGAGGTCTTCATTACTGCGCCACGAGTTGAAATCATTGATATAGTTTTTGTAGGTGCAATGCTGTATCATCTCGTTGTCATGGTCAGTACCCATCAACTTACGAAGGGAAGACCGGTAACTTCCAAATCCCTTGATGACGTTGCTTGCATTGTATTCAATGATGCCTTTCTCATCCATCATACCATCTTGTCGACGCTGCAGTGCCGGTCTGGCAAACTGGATGCGATTGAGCAGGATGGAATAATGGTTGCTGGCGAGCAGCAGCGGATTGTCGAAGTCGACACGATGGAGGGATTCGTAGTACTTTTCATCGCTGATAGCTCTATTCTCCATGCTGTCGACAATCTCGATACGGTATCCGCCATCCTCCAGCTTCACATATTTCCTGACGTCATCCTCACGATACATCATATAGTCCATCCAGGCATAGGCGAAATTGACCTGCAGATCGGCCATTGCCAGTTGCATCTCCATCGGCGTGAAATGGTATTGACGGCTCACCGACTGCAGACGGTAGATCATGTTCTGCCACACCTCCTCAGCCTTCTGCGTGGCTTCGGCGATAGTGCCTTTATACATGTGGAGCGGATAGGCCAGATCGTTGAAGATGTCGGTATTGCGGAGCCAGTTCTGCACGTCGCGGCTGCTGCCGTTGTTATAGTAGCACTGATACATACCGTACTCGTTCCGCTTCACGGTGATGTCGATAGTCTCGCCAGGTCGGGCAAAGAACGGTATCTGGCTGAAGCCATTCCTCGACTCTCTGCAAAAGAATTCCTGCATAACGGGATAGCTGGCCTGGAACTTCTTGCAGAAGGTGCCGTCGGGCGCAATGTCGAGCACCAGTGTAGTAGCATCGTCGGAGAAGACATCCTGAAAATAGCACTCCATCGAGTTGTAGCCGAAGAGCGCCGAATTGTAGTCCTCGATACGGCCTTTGACGGTAATGGTATCGGTACGGAACCAATCCTGCGGGACGGTATAGGGATTGGTGGCAGCCAGCTCCTGCATCGTGGGTACCTTGATCTTAAGTTTCTGGTCGTGGATGCCTAAGAGCATGAACGCACGGCTGACGTCGCCCTCGATAAAGTCGAAGATCTGCACCTTCTTGGGCAACGGCTCGAAATGCATCGTGAAGTCGGTGATGCCGCTCTCTGGCGACTTGATCCATGAGTCGAGGGCGATGTTCTCGGCTGAACGCAGCGGGTAGCGCTGGCCGTTTTCATCCAACAGGTAGCTGCCTTTGTCGAAGCGGAACATCTGACCTTTGGGATACTCCATCGTGAAGTGGATAGTGGTGGCCGTGTCGCGGAAAATCACATCGCGGGCTCTCAGTTCGCCATTAGAGACGTTTACACATGCCATCGCCTTTGGGGCTTTAATGATCTTGAAGGTTTTCGCCTGCATCGTTATTACGACAAAAGCCAGCAGAATAGCAGATAATAGTTTTTTCATCCTTATTTCACGAGTTTATTCATTTCCTTCATGTATTTCTCGGTGAGGTCGCTGATGTACTTCTGCGTCTTCTGGGCTGCTTTGGTCAGCACACCCACTTCCTTGTATAGCAGAGAGAATCCTTGGTTCTGTTTGGTGAGGAAATCCAGATATTCCTTGTAAATCTCGCCCTTTGCTTTTGCCCTTTCAGCAATCTCTGTGGGAGGAATCTCCAAGCCATTTATCGTTTTCATGAGATCCTGCATCTTCGCATCCAGTTCCTTGTTCAGCTTGGTAATCTGGGCGAAGTAGCTGTCGGCACCTGTGAGCGACCTCATTTTAACAAAAGGCTCCATAGATGCGTAGGTGGATTTGATTGCTTCCTCGTTGGCCTGAATGGCCATCGCCTTGGCCATTACCTGCTGTTTCACTGCTGGCGAGGGCTCCCATCTGGAGGCTTGCTCAGGCTGTGGAGCTACGGGTATGGCCCGAGCGCCATAGTCCGGTTCGGGTTTCTCCTCGACAAACTCTACTTTGTCAATAACTTTCACCGTATCGGCTTCGTCTGTCAAGGGATCATCAAATACGATTTCGTCTTTCTTGCCATCAAACATGGTGCCTGTAGTCTTCGACTCATTCTCGTAGATATCAGGACGCAGCGAGGTAATCATATAGACGGTGCCCTTCAACGGGTAGCTGCCCGTTTCCATAGGCTGACGACCGTTGTAGTCGACATCCCAGACGACGGCATAGACATCGCGCAGTTCGGGGTTCTCAGGGTTCTTGCAGGCCATGAACCACATCTCCTGCGAGGGCTTCGTGCGGATGGAGATATGCTTGTTCATCGATTTGTCTCTGGTGACAACCTGAATCGAGAACGGCCGGTTGTTGCCTGGCTGGATGTGGAGGAACTGATAAGAGAACTGCTCGTCGGCCTTGAAGGCGCTGGTCATATTCCGCAAGTAAGGCCCTTTGCCTACAGCTGTAAAGCCAAAGGGCTCGATGCGCTCCCTCGACTCGATGATGTTGGTGTTGGGATTCTTGGAGACAGAATAGGTCTGTCCCTCGTTCTGTCCATAAACGTTGATCAGATTCTCTAATGCATTGATGACTCTTTGAGGCGTGTTCGGATAGATTTTCTTCTGAGCACTGGCTGTTGTGATGGCGCTGCAAGCGATGAGCAGCATGGTAATGATACGTTTCATAATGTAACTATTTTTGAGCTGTTTGTTCTAATGTATATCTTGAGATCTCAAGTTCGAGTTCCACCCACTTCAGATAGGCTTCGCTGGCCTGCTTCTTCAGCAGGGCGAGTTCCTCAGCGGTGTATTTGTAGTTCTCGGGGCGCGTGATGGGGATGTCGCGCTCGGTGAGTGTCTCGGCCATATCGGTTTCGGGGGCTGACGGTGTATCAGTGATGATTTCCTCCGTAGGCTCGGTGGCGGTTTCGGCCTTGGCCAGTTCGGTATTGGGCGCTACCTTCGTCGCTGATGGCTGCATGCGGACTTTAACGGGTTCTGCCTGGGGCGCGGGTATTGTTTCGGGCTCTACAACTTCTGGCTCTTCTGCTTTTGGCTCGACGATGACTTTAGGCTGTTCGGTCTTCTGGGCCACCTGTGGCTGAGCGGTCTGCGCTTCGTGCTTGGGCCACAGCGTAATGCCTATACCTATTATTAATAAGAGGCAGGCAGCAGCAGCCATCCAGCGCCAGAGCATTCTCGGCTTCGGAGCCGGCTTAGGCTCTTCCATCCGCTGCTTCATGCTGGCCATGAAGTCGGCTGTCAGTTGTGGCGTGTCTGAGTATTTGCGTCTCAGGGCCTCGCGCAGGTCTGTATCTTTGAATTGATTCATCTTATTGAAGTTTCTTATAAAGTTTCTTTCTCGTTCGGTAGAGGCGGTTGGCAAGTGCCGAGGCCTCGATGCCGGTGATGTAGGCGATTTCCGTCAGCGGACGGTCTTCGAAGTAGTAGAGCGTGAGGAGCATCCGTTCGTCGTCAGGCAGTTCATCCACGATTTCCATCAGTTGTGAGATACGCTCCTCGCGACCTGTAGAGAGTTCTGCCTCCAGCTCCTCGTTGCTGATATCCGTCTGCCAGACTTGCGTGTCTTCGATCGAGACGATCATCGGACGACGGCGTTTCAGGAAGTCGAGTGTCAGGCGGTAGGCGATGCGGCAGAGCCAGGTGGAGAGTGAAGCCCGCTGGGGGTCGTAGCTGTCGATGTGGCTGAAAGCACGGAGGAAGGTGTCTTGCGTCAGTTCCTGAGCGTCCATTACATCCGGCACCTGGCGAACAATCATGGCGAAGACGCGTTCTGCATAGCGGCAGACCATCTCGTCCTGTCCCTCGCGCCGTCCTCTGCGAACGGCCTCCATGATTTCTGTCTCTGTCAGAGCCTTCATTTTTTATTCGCTTCTACTTGTTATACGACATGTTCCCGGAAATATCCCGCACTTTCCAGAACTTTTTTTCATTTCGACTGCAAATATACGAATTTTTTTGTATCTTTGCATCTGTAAGACGTAACTAATTATCATTATGAGAACTACTAAGATTTTGCTGGCCGTGATGTTATCGGCCGTTTTCTGCTCAGAAATAGCAGCACAAGGTTTCCGGAGGGAGTCGTTTCCCGAAGGGTCGTATTCCCCAGTGACTAACATCAACCGCAACGGCTATCCGCGTGTGCTGAAGGATAACAGCGTGATGTTCCGCGTGAATGCCCCCCAGGCCCAGTTAGTGCAGATAGACCTAGGCGGCAAGAAGTATGATATGCAGAAAGGCGAAGGCGGCTTGTGGACGGTGACCACCAGTCCGCAGGTGCCAGGCTATCATTACTATTCGCTCGTTGTGGATGGTGTATCGGTGGCCGATCCCGCCAGTCAGACGTTCTATGGCTGCAGCCGTTGGTCGAGTGCCATCGAGATCAAGGAGGCCGGCATGGACGACTTCGAGGTGCGGGACGTGAAGCATGGTGAGGTGCGCACGGTCTATTATTTCTCGAAGGTAGATGGAGCCTGGCGTCCGCTGATGGTCTACACGCCAGCAGGCTATAACGAGAGCCAACAGGCCTATCCCGTAGTGTATATCCAGCATGGCGGTGGTGAGGATCATCGCGGATGGATGGAACAAGGACGTACGGCGCAGATTATGGACAATCTGATAGCAGCCGGCAAGGCCAAGCCGATGATCGTGGTGAGTTCGAACAGCAATGTGCAGTCGCGCAATGGTGGTTTCGGAGGTGGTTACAGTTGGCAGGGTATGCAGACCTTCCGCTCTGAACTGCTGGAGAATGTGATACCGTTTGTGGAGAAGACCTATCGCGTGAAGAAAGACCGCAAGAACCGTGCGATGTGCGGCTTGTCGATGGGTGGCGGACAGTCGTTCTATATCGGTCTGCGCGATCCCGAGGTGTTTGCCAACGTGGGCGTGTTCTCAACAGGTATGTTTGGCGGTATTCAAGGCGCCTCGAACTTCGACCTGGAGAAAGAGGTACCAGGCATGCTGACGGATACCAAGACGTTCAACCAACAGTTTGACGTGTTCTTCGTGAGCTGCGGTGAACAGGATCCACGCATCGAATACACCCGTAATATCGTAAAGAAGATGCGTGATGGCGGTGTAGAGGTGAAGTTCAACTCCTATCCTGGCGACCACGAATGGCAGGTATGGCGCAAGTCGCTGCATGAGTTTGCGCAGTATCTGTTCAAATAAAAAAATCCCGGGGGCGGAAGCCTCCGGGACACTGTTGTCATAATAAATAATGATGCCTTACAGCAGTGATTAATTATTAATTGTTTAATGATTTAAAATGCGCGATTAAGCCTCTGCGGGAGCCTCCTCAGCAGGAGCAGCCTCTTCAGCAGCACCAAGTGCCTCGAGAACCTCTTCCTCATCAGCAGCCTCCTCAGCCTCAGCAGCAGCGGCAGCAGCAGCCTTAGCATCAGCAGCAGCGCGGATAGCCTCCTCAGCCTCGGCAGCAGCCTTCAGCTCAGCAGCATTCTCAGCAACCACCTTCACGGGGATCTCAACGATCACCTCCTTGTGGTAGTGAACGAGAGCAACATAGTCGCCCAGCTTCTTGGCATCCTTCATGGTGATGATCTTACGATCAACCTCCTTACCCAGCTTAGCGAGAGCCTCAGCCACCTGAGCAGCACCTACAGAACCGTAGAGCTGACCAGTAGCGCTCACCTTTGCGGCAATCTCAAGAGCCACACCATTGAGCATAGCAGCCTTCTCCTCAGCAGCAGCCTTCTGGGCAGCCAGCTTGTGAGCCTGCTGCTTCAGGTTCTCAGCAAGAATCTTCTTGGCCATCGGCGATGCAATCACACCCTTACCCTGAGGGATGAGGTAGTTACGGCCATAGCCAGACTTTACATTCACGATATCGTTCTTGAAACCCAGACCGATAATATCTTCTTTCAGAATAATTTCCATACTTGCGTCCTCCTTGTTTTACTTCATCAAATCGGTTACGTAAGGCAGCAGAGCAATCTGGCGGGCACGCTTCACGGCCTGAGCCACACGACGCTGATACTTCAGAGATGTTCCGGTGATACGACGGGGAAGAATCTTACCCTGCTCGTTGAGGAACTTCTTAAGGAACTCGGGATCCTTGTAGTCGATGTACTTGATACCACTCTTCTTGAAGCGGCAGTACTTCTTCTTCTTCGTGTCGATAGAAGGAGCGTTCAAATAACGGATTTCTGTGTCCTGTGCCATAATTAAGCCTCCTCTGTTTTTGCGCCAAGCTTGTTGCGACGCTTCTCAGCGTACTCTGCAGCATACTTGTCGAGTTTAACTGTCTGGAAACGGATCACTTTCTCGTCACGACGGAAAGCGGTCTCCAATGTCTTGATCACTTCTGGCTCAGCCTTGAACTCTACGAGGAAATAGAAACCTGTAGATTTCTTCTGAATAGCATAAGCCATCTTCTTCAATCCCCAGGCCTCTTCGCTGATAATCTCTGCACCCTTATCGGTGAGGACTTTCTTGAACTTTTCGGCCGTTTCCTTTGTCTGTTCATCAGACAAAACGGGAGTCAAAATGAAAACGGTTTCGTATTGATTCATACTTTTAATAAATATAAAATTAATAATGTGCTTCGAAAAGCGGGTGCAAAGGTACTAATTATAATTCATAATTAATAATGCATAATGCATAATTAACCCAATCCTTAACAGAATTTAATACTTCTCACCTGATTTTGCGTATTTTACATGAAGAATAAGGCCTATGAATATGATTATCAGGCCCAAAAGCAAGACCAGATTACTCGATGTCCTGTCTGCCAAATAAGCGACGATCAAAAAGAGGGCGCCGGCTATCACCAGCGCCACTCCTATCCATTTATTCATCCTCGGGGGTAATCAGTTTGTAACCCTTACCGTGAATATTGATAATCTCAATCTGTGGATCATCCTTCAGATGTTTACGCAGCTTAGTGATATAGACATCCATCGAGCGGGCATTGAAGTAGTTGTCATCAATCCAGATGGTCTTCAGGGCGAAGTCGCGCTGCAGGATCTCGTTAGCATGAGAACAAAGCAATGCGAGAAGCTCGTTCTCCTTGGTGGTCAGCTTACGCTGTTCGTCACCCAGACAAAGCAGCTGTTTCTGGGTATCGAAGGTGAACTGTCCGATGCGGTAGACGGTGCTCTCCTTGTTTTTCTTACCCTTCGTACGACGGATAATAGCCTCAATACGGAACACGAGTTCTTCCATTGAGAAGGGTTTGGTGATATAGTCGTCGGCACCAATCTTGAAGCCTTCGAGGATATCCTCCTTCAACGTCTTGGCTGTCAGGAAAATGATAGGAATATCCTGATTGGAATTGCGGATCTCCTTCGCCAGCGTGAAGCCGTCCTTCTTAGGCATCATCACGTCGAGCACACAGATATCGAACTTCGTCTTCAGGAAGGCCTTGTAGCCAAGCTCACCATCGGCACAGAGTTCGGTAGCAAACCCCTTTGCCTGCAAATACTCACGGAGCAACATTCCGAGGTTCTCATCGTCCTCGCAAAGCAAAATCTTCAGTTTCTCGTCCATAATCTAATAATTTATAAATTTGACAATATTGTTAATTTGTATCTTCTCGTAAGATGGGAAGCGTAATTGTGAAGGTGGTTCCCTTGCCCAGTTCACTCTCACATTTGATCTCGCCTTCGTGCAGGTTGATGATCTTCTTGACATAGGCAAGACCGAGGCCGAAGCCCTTGACATCGTGCACATTACCCGTATGAACACGGTAGAACTTGTCGAAGATCTTCTTCACGTTCTCCTTCTTGATACCCAATCCCGTGTCGCGGATGCTGAAACAGAGATGCTCCTTCTCGTTCCAGGTACGGATATAGAGGTCGAGCGGCTCATCGGGTTTACGGTATTTCACCGCGTTATCCATCAGATTGGTGATGGCGTTCTGGAAATGCACCTCATCGACATAGATGGCGGAATCGACGGCCTCTATCTCGGTATAGATCTTACCACCCGTATGCTCCACACGCAGGGAGAAGGTGCTGGCGATACTTTCCAACAACTCGTTGAGGTCGAGTTCCTTTTTCTTGAACGATGCCGTCTTACGGTCGAACATCGACATCTGCAGCACTTTCTCCACGAGGAAGCGGAGACGTTTCGATTCGTCATTGATGATGCCTCCCAAGTGCTTCATTATCTGCGGCGTCTTAACTACCGTATCATCGTTCAACATCTGTGCAGCAAGGGAGATACTGGAGATAGGCGTCTTCAACTCGTGGGTCATGTTGTTGATGAAGTCGTTCTTGATCTCAGAGTAGCGCTTCTGACGGAAGATGACCACAATCGTGAACACGAAGGTAATCAGCAACACGACGGTGAAAATCATCGACGGGATCATGAACCGTACACTCGAGAAAATATAGGAGTTCATGTCAGGGAAGTGGACCTTCACCACACCCATCTTGGGCGACGGGTCATTACGGAACAGCGTCTGGGTATAGACATGCTCCCTACCCTCGTCCGTATAATCCGGACAACGATACACCTCACGTCCGTCACTCGTCTCAACAGTGAAGTGATAAGGGATGTTGATGCCGTTGTTCAGCAGTTCCACTTTGATATCGCGGTCCAGTAGACGGAAATTGACACGTTCCTTCAAGGGCTTGTCGGAAGCAGTATATAAGATGTTATAGACCACCTCATCGAGCAAGGCCTTCTGATAGACATAGCGATTACGGACAATCTCCTGAAGCGACTTTGATGCTTCAGAGATGCTGCTCTTATCCGTACGCAGAATCATCGCCTTGGAAACACTGGCGGGCTTAATGGCGAAAGTCTTCAGTTCAAAACTGGAATAGACCGTCCCGTCATCAGCAGCTACTGCGAACTGGTGTGACTGCTTGACGGTACCGTCGAGTCCATCAACCATCATCGAGTCCTGACTATAGGCGCGACGCTCTGTATCCTTGACGTCCTTCTCCAGGTAACGCATGGTCTCGTTCATCTCCAGATTATGAGAGGCCTGATAAAGGCTGCGGTTCACCGATTCGTCAAACTGCTCCTTCTTCATCTTCGCCATCTGCTCGATGTAGGAGAGCTGCAAGAAAAGAAGCCCCAAAAACGAGAGGCCCATTATCGTTGCTATAATCCAAATCGTACTTTTCTTCATTTTTCTTTTCTATTGCGAGTGCAAAGATAGTGGATTTCTTAAAATCCTTAATGAGTTTTGTTAATTAATTATGGCAAATTTAAGAAAGTTAACAAAATGCACAATATATAGATACTATATTTTAACCATCAAATCAGTTGCCCAAATAAAACAGGCAGAAAAAAGCCCCGTTCTGAAGAACGAGGCCATTGACTATTGAATCTTGTTCAGACTATTGTTCCAAAGCCATAAAGGTCAGTTTCTCGTAACCCTCGAAATCATCAAACTGAATCTGGAAGTTGGCATACAGATAATAGTTACCACCTGTATTGTGAGTATCCTTAATAGAGTTACTCTTGGCCAACGCATTCAGGATCTGATTATAGACCACCTTATCGTTGTTGTCGTCAGGAATCTGAATTGCCATCGAAGTGACTACGCCATTCACAATCTTATAGGTATAGTCACCAGCAGCATAAAGCTGGAAATTGTCTGTTTCCAGAATCGTTTCCAACTCACCCACCTTAGCCTCCAACTCTTCCTTGGTCAGATTCACATGATTAATGGGCTCGCGATTCTCGTCCAGTTTGATATAGGTGGTATCGACAGCTTCCTTGCCATCAGCATTCTCTGTTGCGTTCAACGTCAATGTACCCACGAGGAACATCATTCCTGCAAGTACCATTCTCTTCATATCTTTCATCTCTCTCAACAATTAATAAATCATTTTCGGGTGCAAAGATAGTACATAAAAAGATATGAACCAACAGTTTACCACATAAAAAAGTATAAAAAATGATTATTTATCGTGCTTTTTGACAAAAATCAACCGTCTTGCGCTTTCATTTTGCAACAAGACGGTTGATTTGGGTATGCATTTGGATATTATTTCAGGGGTCGGATGACGAAGGTGAAGTCGTAATCCTGATAAGGCATCTGATACTCTCTGCGAGGCCATGCGCCCCAAGAGTTCACACAACCGAGACCGAACTGTCGCTGCTGGATATGTACCTGTGTCAGCGGACGTTCGATGAGGTCGCCAGAATGATGACCCCAGGTCTTTTCCTTACGAGGACCATCGTCAAGATCCGACATCAGGTAGTTTAGGGCACTAGCCTCCATCGGAGCATTGCTATAGAACTCGAGACCCTTGCCTGCAGCATTCTTCACGCGGAACCAACGGATATCTGTATGGTTACCCGACTCCTGAGGACGAACGTAGCTGTAATACTCATCAGCCACCTTATTATTATATACACCTATGAACTCGCTGGAGTTGCGGTCGATGTAGTTCTCCACAGGACCGCGACCATAATACTGCACCTCATTGAAAGCCTTCGGCATCTGCAGCTGCACACCATAACGGAACATATTGGCGATCTTCGCCTCCTTATCTGCTTTCAGTTGTTCACGGATAATCACCTCACCCTCCGCGGTCAGCGTGTAGGTCATCTTCAGCTCGGCCTTCACATCGGGCATGTCGTAGGTAGCTTCAATCTGATTATCATCCACGTCGAGTTTCTTCAGTCTCATCTGCGGATTCTTCCACACAGCAAAACGGTTCTGCAAACCTGCACCGTAGTCGTTATCCGTTGGTGCACGCCAGAACTCAGGTGTGATCGACTCACGGTCCAGGAGCATCGGTTCTCCGTCGACATCAAGATAGTCTATCCATCCGTGACGCTTGCCGATGGTCAGTGTAGTGCCACCTGCATCCAGCTTCACATAACTCTCGGTCTCCTCCTTCTGCACATCAGCCTCTTCGGCCTTGATCTCCGGGAACTGATAGGGATTCAGCACAAACTGCTGACGAGCCACCACCTGACCTTTATCCATCAACGGCTCAGCCTCGCGGGTCTTGAACTGGAAGATGACGAAAATCTCCTGATCACCGTGATGACCCAGTACACGATCGATAACCTGTTTCATAGCGTCAATGGTAACCACCTTACGCTCCTGAGGAGCGATACCGTTGATGGCAAAGGTGCCCCCGTGTCCGAAGGTCATGCCCTCAGGGCGTCCCGGGTTGTCGTGATGATGACTGCCAGAGGCACCACCCACGAACCATTCCATCTCCAGATTGTCGAGCGATTTGAAGAAGTTCTCATTATAGATTTCCACCTTTCCTTCCTTCAGGCCTTTATCAGCCACCCAAACACTCTGATAATAATAGCGTACCTCGTAGGCATGAGGATTCAGACGACGATCAGGAGCGATGATACCGTTACAGTTGAAGTTATAGTCGGAAGCAGGATAGCGTCCGTAGTCGCCACCATAAGTAAAGATATCTTTACCCGTGACCGGACTCTTGTCGCGCAGCCCCTGATCCACAAAGTCCCAGATGTAACCGCCCTGATACTTGCCGTTCTTGCGGATTATGTCCCAGTACTCCTTGAAACCACCCATCGAGTTACCCATTGCATGAGCATACTCACACTGGATCAGCGGACGGGGATTATCAGTCTTCGAATATTTCTCGCAATCCTCATAGCCCATATACATCGGGCAGAAGATATCCGTCCTTCCAGCATGTCCGGCCTGTTCATACTGCACAGGACGGGTCGGGTCATAAGCCTTCACCCAGTCATAAGCCTTCTCGAAATTCTCACCATAGCCGGCCTCATTACCCAGACTCCACACAATGATGCTCGGATGGTTCTTGAACGAGCACATATTACCCTCCTGACGCTCGATATGGGCTTTGGCAAAGGCCGCATTCTTGGCCAGAGTTCCCTCACGATAACCCATACCGTGACTCTCAAGGTTAGACTCGGCAGTCAGATAGAGACCGTATTCGTCGCAGAGGTCATACCAACGGGGATCATCGGGATAGTGGCAGGTACGCACGGCATTGATATTCAGATACTTCATAATCTTGATATCCTGAATCATGCGCTCCACAGAAACGATATAACCACCATCAGGATCGAGCTCATGACGATCAGCACCTTTAATCAGGACAGGCTGGCCGTTAATGAGCAGCTGAGCATTCCTGATCTCGATATGACGGAAGCCTACACGCTGTCTGATTACCTCCAGCACCTTATCGCCCTGTTTCAGCGTCACTAAGACCGTATAGAGATTAGGCGTTTCTGCAGTCCAAGGCTTCACTGCATTCAGATATATCTCGTGGTTGGCATCAATCTCGCTACTAATCTGGCCGTCATCGAAAATGATCTTCGCCGTCACTTTGGCATTGCCTTTGGTCTTCGCATCGAATTTCAGAATTCCACGTTTGGAATCCACCACCCAGTCCTGCGTCATAGTGAGGTCCTCGATATGTACCTTCGGACGGGCAAAGAGATATACCTCGCGGGCAATACCCGTAAAGCGCCAGAAGTCCTGATCCTCGAGATAGGAACCATCACACCAGCGCATCACCTGCATGGCAATAAGGTTCTTGCCAGGCTTCAGATACTTGGTGATGTTGAACTCCGCAGCAACCTTCGAATCCTCAGAATAGCCAACGAACTTGCCGTTCACCCAAAGGCTGAGGTTGCTCGTTGCCGAGCCTACATGATAAAACACTTCCTGACCTTTCCAGTCGGCAGGCAACTCAAAGGTCCTGCGATACGAACCTGTATAGTTGTTGATCTCGCCGATATAAGGCGGATCGTTCTTGAAGGTCGTACTCCAGGCATAGCCTATGTTCTTGTAGATCTTGTCGCCATAGCCATTCAACTCGAAGAGTCCGGGAACAGGGAAATCCACCCAACTGGAGTCGTCATACTTCAGGCCGAAGAAATCCTTCGGAGCATCCTGATGGTTCTTCACGAAGTTGAATTTCCACATACCCTCCATCGAGAGATAGCGCGACGATTTCGTCTTGTCACCCTGTTTGGCGAGGTCTTCACTCTCGAAGGCAAAGAAAGCGGCATGTCTCTGCTCACGATTCAACTGATTCACATTGGGGTCTTTCCACACGGGCGTCTTGTCAGCAGCGAAGCTCTGAAAGGCTGCCAGACAAGCCATAGATAGCAATAGTTTTCTCATATACTTTAGTTATATTAGTTTGCTACAGGTTTTTAATGGGCACAAAGTTACGCATTTTTTCCGGAATATCCAAATAATAGTCCGCGAATTTGGGATTTCGCGCACTTTTTCGTATCTTTGCACCCAATGAAGAAAGAAGAACGATACCAAAAGATCCTGGCGCATTTTCGCAAAGAGATGCCCAACGTGAATACAGAACTCGAGTTCGGCAGCGTTTTCCAACTGCTCGTGGCCGTCATTCTGAGTGCCCAATGTACGGACAAGCGCATCAACCAAGTGACACCCGAACTGTTCCGCCACTACCCCGATGCCAAGACGATGGCGAAGGCGGAGCCTGAGGATGTGCTGGAGTTTATCCGAAGTGTCTCCTACCCCAATGCAAAAGCCGAGCATCTGGTGAAGATGGCGAGAGCATTGGTCGAAAAGCACGATGGCGAAGTGCCCTCGGATATGAACCTGTTGCTGGATCTTCCTGGTGTGGGTCGCAAGACCGCCAACGTCATACAGAGCGTAGCTTTTGGCAAATCCACTCTAGCCGTCGACACCCATGTCTACAGGGTAGCCCACCGTCTGGGACTTGTGAGCAAAAGCGACAACACGCCCTATAAGGTAGAGATGGCCCTGATGAAACACATCCCTGAGGCAGATATCCCTGACGCCCATCACTGGCTGCTGCTGCATGGCCGCTATGTCTGTACCTCCCGTAAGCCTCATTGTAACAAATGCGAGCTGGAGCCCCTTTGTCCGAAGATTCTCGAGGGCTCTAAACTGGAATAAAAAGATACCGTCGACCTTCACAGGCTGACGGTATTTACATTTTCCATTTCTAATTTTACTTTTTATTATTGGATTGTCCTTTTTGCTGACTTTGTCCACGGGGCAGTCCCTGTCCTCTTAGAGGGAAGCCGCCCATAGGCGCACCCATCGCACCCATCGGACCTCTGCCCATATTCCTGAGCAATCCACGATGATACTGGTCCTCAGCCTTGATCACATCAAACACCTTTGAAGCAGATATCACACTAAAGAACTTGTTGTGATAGGTCTGCTGGATGCTCTTCAGTTCCAGTTCCACCTGATCGCGCTTCTGGATCATCTTCTTACAGGCAGCCTCATCAGTAGGCTTAATTCTGACATCCTCACGCATCTTGTTATAAAGCGCACGCTGCTTCTTCTGCATCTCCCTGAACAACGGGAAGAAAGCAGAAGCCTCCTGGGGTGTCAGACAAGCCTCCTTTGTGATATACTGCTCCAGATCAGCCTGATATTTCTCAGGTGAGAATCTCTGTTGCTGGCCATTCTGTTGGGAGAAGCCACCTTGCTGAAAACGGTTCTGCCTGGGGAAACCCTGTTGAGGGAAGCCCTGGGCAGAAGCACCAAGTGTAGCTAAACAAAAAAGACCAATGATCAATCGTCTCATTTTAACATCATTTAATAATCTGATGACAGACAGGCATAGATATCCTGATTGTCAAGCATCACGTAGTCTGCGGCCTCATCAAAATAGTCATCCATCAACATCTGATTATTGGCCACGACAGTCTGAGTGGGTGCTGCGACGCCCTGGTCTGAGTGAGACTGATAGGCCACAACACTGATGAACAATGCACACACACTGGCAGCAGCATAAAGTACAGGCCTGAGCCACACCACTTTAGCGCGTTTCTCCTTGCCTGCCTTAATGTCTCTGGGCGCGACACCCTCAGCCTCTACTTTCGCCATTATCTGACTGGTGAGCGTGTCGAAATAGCCCTCCGGAACCCTGAAAGGATTCTCTTTGCCGACTTTTTCTATGAGATATTTTTCTTCCATCATACTATATTGACGTATAAAAATATAAAAGGTTTAATCATGTGATTTAAAAAAATCAGAAATCTTTTTAACGGCGATATGATACGAGGCTTTCAGGCTGCCTTCCGAGGTCTTGAGCCGTTGGCTCATCTCGCTGTATTTCATCTCGTCGAAATAGCGCAGGGTGAAGACGGTCCGCTGCACTTCCGGCAGTGAGGCGATAGCTTCCTGCAGCAGGGCCTCGGTCTCGTCACCATCGAAATATTCGTCTGCCATCAGCGTATTGGCTACGTGCGAGTCCTCATCATCGGCACTGATAGCGGCCATATTCTTCTGACGGCGCACGAAATCGATACTCTCATTGATGGCAATCCTCGATATCCAGGTAAAGATCTTCGCGTCGCCATGAAACGATTCCAAGCCGTTCCAGGCTTTGATAAAGGCATTCTGCAGCACATCGTTGGCATCCTCGTGCGTCATAACAATACGCCGCACCTGCCAATACAACTGTTCGCTGTATTGCTTCACCAGCAGTTCGAAACCCTTATGCTGGGTCTCGGCCTTCATCAGCAGTTCCTTGATATGTTGATCGTCGTATTTATCCATTGTCACTCGTTGTTAGAACTCACTTTGGCAAAAAGCAGTCTATGGCAGACGCTATTGCCTTATCATAACCATATAGGTCGGGCCACGTTTGGACGACGCCTGTGGCCGGATTCGGATAGGCAGTATAATAAATAATGTACACGGGCACGCGAGGCGATACCTCATGATAGGTCATCAGGCGGATTGGTCGCGGCTCTTCCTCATTCTCCTCCATATATTCCTTCCCACGATCCGTCTCAGGCGGGATATCCATCGAGATGCGCAGACGGTCCTGATCCCACTCATCCATCTCGGGCAACAGGAAACATGCCAGATCGAAAGGTTTCTCCACACGGATACAACCATGCGACAGGGTACGCTTCTCACGTTTGAAAGCCCCACGGTTATTGGTATCATGCAGATAGACGGAGAAGTTATTGTTAAAGCGGAAAACGATACGTCCAAGACTATTGCCCGGTCCGCCGTGTTGTCCTACGCGCAACGTTCCTGATGCCAGCTCTGACTGTGTCACCTCCGCAGGGTCGAGACTATCGCCAGAAGCCCGTTCCACGATATAGTAGTGATGACGGTTGAAATAGGCGGTATCACCTGCATGATGCACAATATCCGACTTCACGATATTATGGGGGATGATCCAGTCCGGATTCACCTGGATATGGCTGATGGTACTATGCAGCAGCGGACTCTTCGTCGTGGTCGCCCCACAACAGATACGCATGTCGAGCACGGAGTCACCTCCTACAGCCCATAGCTGCTGGGCAGGAATATTCACCAATATCGCCTTCTCGTGATCGTCAGGACGGCTCATCTGCCAACGACAGCGTTCCATATTGACTGCCAGACGTCTGCGGGATTCTTTCCCTGTGGCTGTCGACAGCTCTTGTCGCAAGGTTTTGTATAGAGATGACTGAGGCGTCGAAGTAATCAGATAGTCCATGCGGGCATCTGAAGACAGCTGGCTCAGCACCTCATCGTAGTCAGGTTCCTTCACCTCCTCATCAAAGAGTCTGGCGAACTCATCGCTGTCGGCCTTCTTGAACAGTTTGTTCATCAGACGGGCAGGACGCACGAACCCATAACGCTGTCCCACCACATAACGCATATAGGCTTTAGAGAGATGATAATCCAATCGTGGCAACAGCTCATTGATATTCTGTCCTACGGAATCGAAAGCCAGAGCACGCACAATGCCGAGGTCTTCCTCAATCTCCGGGAGGAAAAAGGCGGTGGTGTCGAGACCGCTCTGCGGCAGTTCGCGACGCAGATAACTCAGCAGGGAGTCTGCCTCACCCACAACACCCATCCTCGAATACCACATGGGAGTATCCTCAAACTTAGCGAGGTCGGCATACCGTTTCTTCAAGGCCTGATCAAACGACCAGTGGGAAGTGTCTTTAGATAAAATATGCTTCAGACTCTGTTCCAACTGAACAGTATCCAAAGCATTCACATATTGTCCGAAGGTAGAGAGGTCTGCCTCAGATGGCACGCGGTTTCCCGTCTCACAGGAAACCAGCAGTGCGCAGGCCAACAGTAGCGTAGATGCTAGTGAATGGAAACCTTGCGCACTACGTTGCCAACCTTGAGAACATAACACCCTTTGGTCAAATTAAGTTCAATACGCTGGGCAGGGCTATCAATCTGATACTCTGCAACTTGTCTTCCCGTGAGCGATACCACGATGAGTTTCTGACCTTGAGCACCACTCACCGTAACGGCATTCCCGTCAATTGTCAGAGTGATAGGCTCGTCGATCATCTCGGCTACACCCTGCTCCATCACCATCGTTGTGGTAGCTGCAGCTGGAACGGCAAGAAAAGCCATCATTGAGATTATAAGTAGATTCTTTCGCATACGCATACGTCTATAGTTGTTGCAAAGATAGTGTTTTTTGGTGAAACCACAAAATTTTTCTGAAGAAAAATGCATTTTACCCCCAAAATTAGACGTCAAACACGTCCATTTCGTTCGTCAGATAGCAATTCTCGAACTCTTCCTTGGCCTCATTGAGCAATACATTCTCGTCCTCATAACGTGAACTGTAATGTCCTAAAAGCAATTTCCCCACCCCAGCCTGACGGGCTACCATCGCCGCCTGACGGGCGGTGGAATGACAATATTTCTCTGCTGAAGGGAGACGATCATCACCATAGGTACTCTCATGATAGAGGGTATTCACCCCCTGCAACATCCGCCACAAATCGTCGAGATAACGGGTATCACTGCAATAGGCATAGCTGCGAACGGGATCTGCAGGGGTCACCAGCCGTTCATTGGCGACGGTTTCTCCTTCCGCAGTCACCCAGTCCGCTCCGTTCTTGATGTTATTGACCTGACTGCTTGGAATCCCATAAAACTTCATCATCTCCGGACGGATATGAGGCAGCGTGGCCTTCTCACGGATGAGATAACCGCAACAGGGCATACGGTGCTGTAAGGGGATCGACAACACCTCGACACTATGGTCCTGATAGACGACAGCGTGCTGCATGGGATCGACAGGACAGAATTTCACCTCAAAACCCAGGTCGTGGGTGAAGAAGGCTATCTGACCTTCGAGAATTGGTCCCAGTTCCTTAGGGCCATAGACATGCAGCGGTGCCGTGCGTCCTACGAGTCCGAAGGTCGAGATCATCCCGATCAGTCCGAAACAGTGGTCACCATGCAGATGGGTGATAAACACATGACTCAGCTTCGTAAAACGTATCTTACTGCGCCTCAGTTGCATCTGAGTGCCTTCTGCACAGTCGAGCATGAAGATCTTACCCCGCACCTCCACCACTTGCGAGGATGCGTTGTGACGAAGGGTGGGAAGCGCACTTCCACACCCTAGGATATGTACTTTAAAAGGTTCCAAACGAGTCTATTTGTGATTATAGGTGGAACTCATCAGCAGCATCCTCGAGCTGCAGACCGTGAAGATCCAGTTTCTCAGGCTCCTTCCAACGGCTGTACTCAAAGGTCTCCATCTCCTCCCTGGGCTTGTTGATCGTGCGATAGACCAATGAGTCAGGACCCAGTTTCACCAGTTCATAGAGGTTAAGTTCTTCCTCGTCGCCACCGCCATCACGCTGTGAGAGGATTTCCAAACGACCGTTGAAGATCTTCCACGTCTTGTAGATGATGCTGCTCTGTTCGATGCTCTCAGCCACACCGCCTTCCTTGATGCGGATACCGACCTCAGAACTGCCATCGATGGGATTTGGCATCACCCAGTCGCCAAGCAGATCATTCTGATTGATCACAATAACAGCCTCCGAACCGGTTGCATTGGGGAGCACGGCGATACGATCGCCTACCCCCAGACCGCCAAATACCTGACCTGCCTCTATGGCATTCGTGATACTCAACACCAGCGTATCGCCATTATCACGCAGCAATTGAAGGGTGTTCATAGCTGTACCGTCTCCACAGAGACCATACAAGGTCTTGTCGGTAGGGATCACATTGACTGCAGAGGTGTCTTCCTCATCTTGCACAACCTGCTGTTGCTGGCCTCCGCCACCACAACTCATCATGATGGTCATACTGGCTGTTGCCACATAAAAAAACAATTTCTTTCTCATATATCTTTCTTTTTACTTTTCGCTTGCCTTTGCTTCATCCCAAAGTTTCTCCATTTCTTCTAACGTCATCGTATTCAACGGCTTACCCATCTTGATGCTATGCTCCTCGATATAGTTGAAACGGTTGATAAACTTCCGGTTGGTCATCTCCAGCGCATTGTCGGGATTCAGTTTATAGAGTCGGCCGGCATTGATCACGGCAAAGAGGAAATCACCGAATTCTTTCGTCGAACGTTCTTTGTCATCACGGTTCAGTTCCACCTCCAGTTCGTCGATCTCCTCACGGACCTTTTTCCACACATCCCGACGATCCTCCCAGTCGAAACCCACATTACGGGCCTTGTCCTGAATCCGGTAGGCCTTGATGATACTGGGCAATGCCTCCGGCACCCCCGAGAGCACGCTCTTATTACCATCCTTCTCCTTCAGTTTGATCTGCTCCCAATTCTCCAGCACCTGCGTCACAGTCGTCACTTTAGATTCACCAGATTCTCTGGAATTGTCTAGTTCCTCCGGCACATATGGCAGCGGTTTGGGCTCTTCGGCATCGATCTGAGAGGGATGATACACATGCGGATGGCGGGTGATCATCTTCTTGGTAAGGGCATTGCAGACATCCGCCATATCAAACTGCCCTTTCTCTTCGGCAATCTTCGCATAGAAGCAGATATGCAGCAACACATCGCCCAGTTCCTTACAGATGTCATGCACATCGTCCTTGATGATGGCATCGCAGAGTTCGTAGGTCTCTTCGATGGTATTGGGTCTCAGGCTCTCGTTCGTCTGTTTCTTGTCCCAAGGGCAATTGGCTCTCAACGCATCAAGCACATCAAGAAACCGCCCAAAAGCCTGCATTTTTTCTTCTTTTGAGTGCATAATCTTTAAATATTTGGGGCAAAGATACGAAATAATTCATAATTCATAATGCATAATTCGTAATATTTTTATAATTTTGCAGCGATTTTTTGAGATTTTACTGTTTTTGAGCATAGAAATAACAAATAAACATATGGAATTAGCAAGCAAATACGACCCGAAAGAGGTCGAAGGCAAATGGTACCAGTATTGGCTGGACCACAAACTTTTCTCGAGTAAGCCCGACGGACGCGAGCCCTATACCATCGTGATTCCGCCACCCAACGTGACCGGTGTGCTTCACATGGGACACATGTTGAACAACACCATACAGGATATCCTCATACGCCGGGCCCGTATGGAGGGAAAGAACGCCCTCTGGGTGCCCGGCACCGACCACGCCTCCATCGCTACTGAGGCAAAGGTGGTGAAGAAACTCGCTGAGCAGGGCATCAAGAAGCGCGACCTCACCCGTGAGCAATTCTTAAAGCACGCCTGGGAATGGACTGACGAGCACGGCGGCATCATCCTCAAGCAGTTGCGCCGTCTGGGTGCCAGCTGCGACTGGGACCGTACCGCCTTCACGATGGATGAGAAGCGTTCCCAGAGCGTCATAAAGGTCTTCGTCGACCTTTATAACAAGGGCCTCATCTATCGCGGCCTGCGTATGGTGAACTGGGATCCGAAGGCCCTCACAGCCCTCTCTACCGAGGAGGTCATCTATCGTGAGGAGCAGAGCCACCTCTTCCATCTGAAATACTATGTGGCCGACCTGAAAGCCCTCGACAACGAGGAGGCCCTGAAGGCCGGAGGCAATGTCATCCACAAGGATGCCAAGGGCTACTACGCCGTTGTGGCCACCACCCGTCCTGAGACCATCATGGGCGATACCGCCATGTGTATCAACCCCAAGGACCCGAAGAACCAGTGGCTCAAGGGCCGGAAGGTCATCGTGCCTCTCGTGAACCGCGTGATCCCCGTTATCGAAGACCGCTACGTGGATATCGAGTTCGGTACGGGCTGTCTGAAAGTGACACCTGCCCACGATACCAACGACTATATGCTGGGTAAGACCCATAACCTCGAGACCATCGACATCTTCAACCCCGATGGCACCATCTCCGAACAAAGCCCCATCTACGTGGGTATGGACCGCATGGACTGCCGCAAGCAGATTGCAAAGGATCTGCAGGAGGCTGGTCTCATGGAGAAGATCGAGGACTACGTCAACAAGGTCGGTTACTCTGAGCGCAACCCTGACACCGCGATCGAGCCCCGTCTCTCGCTGCAGTGGTTCCTCAACATGAAGCACTTTGCAGACATCGCTCTGCCCCCCGTGCTCAACGGTGAACTGAAATTCTATCCGCAGAAATACGTCAACACCTATAAGAACTGGCTGGAGAACATCCAGGACTGGTGCATCTCACGTCAGCTGTGGTGGGGACACCGCATCCCGGCATATTTCTATTCGGACAACTCCGAGAACGCTGAGTGTTCCGATAATTTCGTGGTTGCCGAGACCGCCGAGAAGGCCCTCGAGCTCGCTCGTGAGAAGAGCGGCAATGCCAACCTCCAGCTCTCTGACCTCCATCAGGAAGAGGATGCCCTCGACACATGGTTTTCCTCATGGCTATGGCCTATTTCGTTGTTTGATGGCATCAACAATCCCGGCAACGAGGAACTGAAATACTATTATCCCACCAACGTCCTCGTGACGGGTCCTGACATCATCTTCTTCTGGGTATCCCGTATGATCATGTCCGGCTACGAGTATGTGGGTGACATGCCGTTCAGAAGCGTCTACTTCACAGGTATCGTCCGCGATAAACTCGGCCGCAAGATGTCGAAGTCATTAGGCAACTCTCCCGACCCCATCGAGCTCATCGAGAAGTTCGGTGCCGACGGTGTGCGTATGGGTATGATGCTCTCCGCACCAGCAGGCAACGACATCCTCTTCGACGAAACCCTCTGCGAGCAAGGCCGCAACTTCAACAATAAGATCTGGAATGCCTTCCGTCTTGTGAAGGGCTGGAAGGTCGCAGACATCGAGCAGTCGGAGGCCGGTAAGATTGCCACCTCGTGGTTCGAGGCCAAGCTCCACCAGACCAGTGCCGAAGTCGATGATCTCTTCAAGAAATTCCGCATCTCAGAGGCCCTGATGGCTGTCTACAAACTCTTCTGGGACGAGTTCTCAAGCTGGTATCTCGAGATGGTGAAGCCCGCCTATATCAACGGTGAGGCGCAGCCCATCGACCGCGAGACCTACGACAAGACCCTCGAGTTCTTCGAGATCCTGCTGAAGATGCTCCATCCGTTCATGCCGTTCATTACCGAGGAACTCTGGCAGCACCTCTACGACCGCAAGGATGGCGAGTCAATCATGCGCGACAGTCTGACACTCCCCGCTCCTACTGAGGCCGATGAGAAACTGGCTGCCCAGATTGAGAATGTCAAGCAGATCGTCTCGGGTGTGCGTATGGTACGTTCGTCGAAGAATATCGCCCCGAAGGAGCAACTCGAGCTGCAGGTAGTGGGACAAAACGACTACGAAGCCTTCAACGCCGTGATCACCAAGATGGCCAACCTCAGTGCTATCAACGTGGTAGCTGAGAAAGACGCCACCGCTGCTGCCTTCATGGTAGGCACCGACGAGTTTGCAGTGCCCCTGGGCAATATGATCGATGTCGACGCTGAGATTGCCAAGATGGAGGCTCAGCTGCAGCACCTCGAAGGTTTCCTGGCCGGCATCAAGAAGAAGCTCTCCAACGAGCGCTTCGTGCAGAATGCCCCCGAGGCCGTTGTCGCCCTCGAGCGTAAGAAGCAGAGCGACTCCGAAGAGAAGATCGCCGCCCTCAAGGAAAGTATCGCAGCGCTGAGAAAGTAAACTTCAACCGCTCAATAGAAAAGCCTCGGAACATCTCCGAGGCTTTTTCCATTAATACTATTCACTTTTCACTTCTTTATAAACTCCACTCTGCGATTCTTCGCCCTTCCGGCATCGGTCTTGTTATCAGCCACAGGCTCGTGCGAGCCCTTGCCCACAGCACGCATGTTGAAGGGGTCGCAGCCTAAACCCTCGAGGGCCTTCACCACAGCCTCAGCACGCTGCTGAGAGAGCGGGTCGTTCACGGCGTCAGAGCCCTGATTGTCGGTATGGCCCTGCACCTCGAAACGTGCGCTCGGGTTCTTCTTCATATAGTCGGCCACCTTCTGGATCTCCGCCATCGACTCCGGCTTCAGCGTTGCCTTGCCCGTCTCAAAGAGGATGTTGTTCGTCACGAACTTACCCGTCTCGGCAATGGCCTTCTCAACGGCCGACATATCTGTAGCATTACGCTCATAGAGTTCAACGGCACCCTTGGCAATGACCACATTCTTAATATAGGTAGGTCTAGGACCACCGCTGGAGAACCATGTAACCCATCCTGCACCTGGCTTGGCATTAGGCACATTGATCACACGCCTGCCGTCGATATAGAACTTGATGGCTCGCTTGTTAAACGAGAGAGCATAGTGATGCCAGCGGCCATCATTATTTGTTGTACTTTCCGCAGAACTTGCGTTTCCATCTTTATTGGTGAAAGAGGGCTCTGAGGTCAGGCAATAGTCACAATGGTATGATTGTTTATCGCTACAAAAACCATAGGTAATAGTAAACAACTCATGGTCACGAGGCGAATCCTCGTGCATGATATCAAGTTCTATATTAGAGCAGCCATCTTTTGGCCTGTCATCATATAACATATCATACTCAATGGTGAACACATCGCCTAAGTAGTTCTTGATGCCACCCTTGACAAGCGGAGCAATCCAAGAATCACGCTGATCCATCTCGATACACTTCGCGCCATTAACACTGGCCACCTCAGCATTTCCTCTGACGAGATCCCATTTAGAGGGGAACTCACCTACCTGCTCATTAGCGAAGTCATCCTCGAACATCACGACTGAACCACGAACAAAGTCGTTCTTCACATTCTTGGTGTCGTTTTGATAATCATCCACTGCCTCGGCATCGCCATCATCACCCGCGTTCTTGCTCTTTTTCTTGCCATCGAGCACGTTGTCCATCGCGTCGTTTGTCTCGCGAGAGACTTTGTCCTCTACTTTACGCTCAACGGCATTCTTGGCAGCATTCACGGCACGGTCTTTCAATCGGCCCAAGATGCCCTGTGCATCAGCATTCACAGCGAATGCCAACATCACGATCAAAGTTACAACTAGTTTTTTCATACAATTCATAATTTAAAAATATCATCTTTGTTTATTTGAACCACATTTTTGTCGAACATGAACCGGTATTCCTCTGAATCCTTCCCCGAATCCTTATAGAGCGAGGCTTTGGGCCATCGTTCCTTCAGCCTCTCCCTCGTCTTCTCCGACATCTTGCCACGGATGTCGAGCCGCTCGAATTTCACGTCGAAGAACCATTCTGGCAACGTCACTTCGTCAATAAATTCCAGTTCCAACGTTTCAATGCGTTTCAGTTGTCTCAGCACCTCCGGCACCTCCTTCACGCGGAGATTAATCTCCCCTTTATCGTTCAGCTTCTTCAGTTGGTTCAGCGTCTCCTCGTCGGTTTCCGTCACGCGCACCATCCAACCGATCTTCGGCACCACCATATTCGTTTCTTCGTCCTCCTGAGAGCCTACGAATCCCGCCCAGAGCTCCATAGGCGTCTCGCTGAGCAACATGCCAGTTGTACGATCAATCATCTGGTATTTGAAGGGCGTGCGCACCATCTCTGACTCCATCTCCTTGGTATGAGCCACCTTGTCGAGCGTCTTTCCGCTATCGTCGGGAAACAGTTTCAGCATCCATCCGTCGAGCTGCGTCGGCTTCCTGAAATCGCAGGCACCACCTTGCATCGCGTCAGGACGGTTCTGCTTCACCATGCTCTTCCAAAACTGTTGGTTGGGCCTGCCCTCGGCAGTGTTCACAAACGCTGTCAGAATCGGCTCCAGACTCTTAGTCCACTCTTCGAGACCGTATGCGCCCAGCTTTTTTACCTTCTCCATCACCTTCCGCCAGTCGTCGGGCGTGCCCTGCAGCGTGATGCTGGGGATACCGCAGGCCATATATATCACCACATATTCGAAGTACGACTTCATTGCATCCATCAGCGTGATCTGCGAGGCCACGCGCTCTGTCAGACCCGTTGTCGAGAAGTCAGCGGTGATGGTCTTGGCAACGTTGCCTTGGGTCCAGCGTTCTATCTGCGAAGTAAAACCACCTATCAGCATCGGCCAGTCAGCCTCTTCCGACAGCACATCCTTGTCCGACTCCACCACAAGACTCATCTTGCCGTCATGATCCACTATTTGTGGTCGCAACGCCTCAGCGTGGGCATTCACATAGCGCGCAAAGCCCTGACTGATCAGCAGCCATATCATATCGGGCGACAGCGTCACCGACTTATGCTGGGCATATGCCTTCACAATGCAGCGGAAAAAGGCGTCCTGGCCGTGATATACCAATTTATTCTCGTCAGCAAAACTACTGGCAATGATGTGGTGCGCCTCATACCCCACATGATCGTCGACTATCAGCCGCTTGGCCAGATACTTTCCATCGTGGGTATAGAAATTCTGATTCACCTCCTTCAGGTTCTCATCCACTACAAACGAAATGCTTCCCTTACTCTGCGCAAGGATCTTCGCGTCAGCAGCCCAGCCCGATAACACACTGAGAGCCAGCAAAATGGTTAGTATGGTTTTTAATTTATTCATATAACTATTAATTGGTTGCAAATATACGCATTATTTCTGAAACCTCCAAATTTTCGCAAGAAAAAAGCACAGCAATAAAAGCACTTTCCATCTTACCTTATTGACGATGGATTTCTTATAAAGTTTAATTAGAATTACAGGATCAGAGTTAGTCATTTAGTCATTTAGTCATTTAGTCAAAATGATTTTCGGTTTTGGTCATTATATCAACTATAGTATAAATATATATATATTTATACTATAGTTGTAGATTTTAACGTTTTTCCAAACGCAAATGACTAAATGACTAAATGACTAGATTTTTGTGATTTTCTTGCTATTAAAATCACTGCGTGTTTTTTTGCGTGCTTTTTGAGCGATATAATTTGGAAGTGCTTTGAAATTTTCGTACCTTTGCACTGTCGACAAAAAAAGGCGAAATTTGCGGCCTAACTGGGTAACAAAAATTTCCTGGCGCACGGACATGTGTTTCCCAGGCATGGCACAAAAATGAGCCCGACGAGTGTTCTTTGAAATATTGATACAAAATAAAAACCGCACCACTGCCGGGACGACAGCAATGCGGAAAAAAAACAGTAATGAGCTGTATTTCTATCGGATACGATCGAGCGAGCGGACGAGTTTCTCGTCAGCACGGATGGCACGACGGGCCATCAGATAGAGGATGAGAGCGATGACGGGCAGCACGGCAGGCCACTCAGGACGGAACTCAACAGCGCCCCACGACTTGTTGCCAGCCATCTGACCTACGACAAAGAAGCAGACATACCATCCCACGATAAGCAAAGCGTTGAGGGCACAGAAGAGGGCCTGCGCCTTACGGTTGCGATAGATGAAGATGGTATAGGTGCCGAGGGCTGCGGTAGGCAGCAGGATGGCCATCAGCGGCCACACATCGAAATGACGCTTGCCGATGGGATCGGTAAACCAGAGGTTGTAGACGCGAGCCACATCTACCCCACTGAGGTTGAAGGCGCCAATCTGCATACACAGACAAATGACCGTCAGAATGACGGCCACTATCAGATAAACGGTCTGTTTACGTTGCCACATAAGAACAGGAGCCTAACGTGATTAATCGTACATCTGATTATTCTCACGCGAGGGATCACGCCAGTAGACCTTATCCTCGATGAACTCTTGTGTTGCCAGCAGTGAGGGCTTCGGCAACTTCTCGTAATAGCGTGAGATCTCAATCTGCTCGCGGTTCTCGAACACCTCCTCGAGAGAGTCGTTGTAAGAAGCAAACTCAGCCAGTTTCTTGGAGAGGTCCTCCTTGATCTGAGCGCTGATCTGATTGGCACGCTTGGCGATGATGGCCACACTCTCGTAGATATTGTCGGTATCCTTGCAGAGGTCCATAATGTTGCGGGTCACGGTATTAACCGGTGCTTTTGATTTCTTGTAATCCATATTTCTTAATCCTTAATAACTTTCTTACATTTGGTGATGAACTTCTCGGCAGTGCGCACGTCCTTCGAATCAGGAAACTCGTTGATGAAGCCGTAGCACTCGTCCTCGGCATCGCGGTAACGGTCGAGGCGGCGGTCCTCAGTGCTGTTCTCTGCCAGTTCGAACTTACTCTTCATGATGAGCAGAGCGAACTTCTCACGGATAGAGCAGAAGGGATAAGACTTCAGCGCATTCTGGGCCGTGATGATGCATGAGGTATAGTTGCTCTCGTCGTTCTTGTTGATATTGCCGAAATAGCCACCGAGGTTATAGTAGAGCTCGGCAGAGAGATACTCCTTCATGATGAGCTTGTCCTGCAACTCGTAGAGTCGCTTCTGGGCAGCAGGACGCAGCTTGGAATCAGGATAGAGATCGAGGAAGTTCTGGTAGGCATTGATGGCGCCGACGGTGGGTGTCTGGTCGAGACGGGGCTCAGGGGCACTCTCGTAAAGCGCCTGACCCACGTAATAGGCGGCTGCCTCGGCATAAATACCACGGGGATAGCTGCTGCCATACTTCTTGAAAGTGGCGGAAGCAGCCTCGAAATCGCCGTTGCAATACTGCGCCATACCAAGCATATAGAGACTCTCCTGAGCCTCGTCGCTGGCCTTCTTGACGGTCACGAGCTGTTCAAGCAAGACAGATGCCTGCTGGAACTTATTATTGGCGAAGGCCTCCTTGGCATACTCATACTTGTAGCTGTCGTCAGCCGACTTGTAGACCCTGTTGAATTCACCTGCACAGCTGCTCAGAAACAGCATCGCGCACGAACCTATTATGATACTTTTCTTCATATCGGGGTGCAAAGTTACGATTTTTCGGCAAAATAACAAAGTTTTTTTTCAAATTTATGAATTCTGGGCTCGGAATTATGAATTATTTCGTATCTTTGCACTTTGTTATGAGTGATTTTATACTGACTTCACCCTATCAGCCTACAGGCGACCAGCCTGAGGCCATCAGGGAACTGACAGAAGGCCTGCGGCGTGGCGACCAGTCGCAGGTGCTGCTCGGTGTGACGGGTTCGGGAAAGACCTTCACGATGGCGAATGTCATTGCCAGGATGAACCGCCCCACCCTCATCCTGAGCCACAACAAGACCTTGGCCGCCCAGCTCTACGACGAGATGCGGGGTTTCTTCCCTCAAAACGCCGTAGAATATTATGTCAGCTATTATGACTACTATCAGCCGGAGGCCTATCTGCCTGCCAGTGACACCTATATCGAAAAAGACCTTGCCATCAATGAGGAGATAGACCGGTTGAGGTTGTCAGCCGTATCTAATTTACTTTCAGGCAGAAAAGACGTTGTCGTAGTATCATCCGTATCGTGTATCTACGGTATGGGAAGTCCTGTAGCCTTACAGGAGAATGTCATCACCCTGCATGTAGGTCAGAAGCTCGACCGCAACATGCTGTTAAGGAATTTGGTCAGTGCTCTCTATATCCGCAACGACGTGGATCTGCAGCGAGGCAATTTCCGGGTAAAGGGCGACACCGTCGACATTGCGATGGCCTACAGCGAAGTGGTGCTCCGCGTAACCTTCTGGGATGACGAGATTGACGCCATCGAAGAAGTAGATGCGGTGACTTTCGACCGTCTGGCACGTTTCGACGAATACAAGCTCTACCCAGCCAACCTCTTCATGACCTCGCAGGAGCAGACCAATATCGCCATCCGTGAGATACAGGACGACCTGATGCAGCAGGTGGCCTACTTCCAGGAACTGGGCGACGGCATCAAGGCCCAGAGAATCAAGGAGCGCGTGGAATACGACATGGAGATGATCAAGGAGCTGGGTCACTGTTCGGGTATCGAGAACTACAGCCGTTATTTCGACGGTCGTAAGGCGGGCGAAAGGCCCTACTGCCTGCTTGATTTCTTCCCAGACGACTATCTGATGATCATCGACGAGAGTCATGTGTCGGTGCCACAGATAAGGGCGATGTACGGCGGTGACCGCGCCCGCAAGACCAACCTCGTGGAATACGGGTTCCGCCTGCCTGCCGCCTTCGACAACCGTCCATTGACCTTCGAGGAGTTCCACGAGATGATCAACCAGGTGATCTATGTCTCCGCCACTCCAGCCGACTACGAACTGGAAGAGGCCGAGGGCGTGGTGGTGGAACAGGTGATCAGACCTACGGGCCTATTAGATCCGGAGATAGAGGTACGCAAGAGCGAGAACCAGATCGATGACCTGATGGACGAGATCCTCACCCGCAGCCATCGCGGCGAGCGTGTACTTGTCACCACACTGACGAAACGTATGGCCGAAGAACTCAGCGGTTATCTGCTCGACCATCATATCGCCACAGCCTATATCCACAGCGATGTATCGACCCTCGACCGTGTGAAGATCCTCACCGATCTCAGACAAGGCACCTATGATGTGCTCGTGGGCGTGAACCTGCTGCGTGAGGGACTCGACCTGCCGGAGGTGTCGCTCGTGGCCATTCTCGATGCCGACAAGGAGGGATTCCTGCGCAACCACCGCAGTCTGACGCAGACGGCAGGCCGTGCTGCGAGAAACGTAAACGGCAAGGTGATCATGTATGCCGACACCGTCACCGCCTCGATGCAGCTGACCATCGACGAGACATTGCGTCGCCGGACGAAGCAGATACAATACAATGAGACGCACGGCATCACCCCCAAGCAGATTGTGAAGAACCTGAGTGTAAGCGCCCTGCGGAAGGAGAACCGCGCAGACACGAAGGAGCTGATGCGCGACATCAACGTGGCGGCAGAAAGCGGCAGCACGGGAGCAATGATGACAGCCGACCCCATCATCGGACAGATGACGCGCGAACAGCTGCAGAAACTGCTGCTGGAGACCACCCGCAAGATGAAGGAGGCCGCCAAGCAGCTTGACTTCCTGCAGGCTGCACAATATCGCGATGAAGTGTTCCGGCTCCAACAGGAGTTGGATTTAGTTAATAGTGATTAGTTAATAGTGAATAGTATTCACAGAATAGTGAAAAAAACGAAAAATCTGTAAGCGGCAGCAAATTATTCACTATTCACTGTTCACTATTCACTATTTTTTCGTACTTTTGCAGACGCAATTATTAATAAGGTAATGATGAAAAAGATTTTGATAACCCTGTTGATGGCGATGCCCCTGATGGCTGCCGCACAGGACAACACCTGGGAGAGAATAGAACAGGCACCCGCCGAGAGCACTAACCCTGATGCCAAGTATCTGGCAGAGAACGCTGTTCCCATGGTCGACGGCAAGGTATGTTGGCAGAAAGTGATCGAAGCCCCCGGTAAAAGTGCTCAGCAGATCTTCGACATCCTGTTGGCTCAGCTCAACAAGATGGTGAATGAGGAGAATCAGCTGATGGAGCGGAGCAGGGTGGCCATTCAGGATCAGGCCAACCACCAGCTGGGCGCCACCTTCCACGAATGGCTCGTCTTCAAGAATACCGCCCTCTCGCTCGACCGTACGGTATTGAACTTCCAGTTGATCGTGAACTGCAGCGACGGTAAGGCCGACGTCCAGATGACCCGTGTGAGCTACGACTACGAACTGGAGCGCGACCCCACCCATTATACGGCTGAGGACTGGATCAGCGACAAATACGCTGTGAACAAGAAGCGCACGAAGCTGCTGAAACTCTCGGCCAAGTTCCGCAGGAAGACCATCGACCGTAAGGACTACATCTTCAATAAGTTCGCTACACTCCTGAACGAGAAATGAACAAAGACCGCATTCGCAACGTGCTGAATCTGATCTTTATGATCGTGGCTGTGGTGGGCGTGGTGATCTACCTCACCGACGATAAGATGAAGGGTACCATCATTATCCTCATCGCCATGTGCTTTAAGATGGCGGAAGCCTCAATGAGAATGTTTAATAGATGAAGCTAAAAATATTTTTGCTGCTGCTCGCGATGCTCGCCATCAGACCTCTGATGGCTCAGGACACCTATAACCAGATCGACGAGATGGGCAATGTGACGCAGCGCAACCAGAATTTCAACAAGCACAACAACGACACCACCTCGAGTAACAAAGAGGTGCCCAAGGGACTGAAGACGTGGACCGTCGACCGGAAGTTCGGCAATGTGATTCCTACGGAGCCCGATACACTGGACCACCTCTTCCCTCAAAGCCTTTTCAATACGGGCAGGTATGGTGAGTACAACACCATCGGCAACAACTATTCCGCCCGCGAGAACCGTATCTATATCGACCGCAAGGAGAGCAGTTCGTTTATCTTCACCGACCCCTACTCCTTCTTTATGGTGGATCCTGACGAGTTCCAATATACCAACACCCTCTCACCGCTCACCTACCTCACTTATGACAACTGCGGCGACAAGCAGCACGGTGAGGACAGGCTCGATGCGAAGTTTGCCGTGAATGTGAACAAACGGCTGGGTGTAGGTTTCCAGATGACCTACGACTACGCCCGAGGCTACTACGGCAACCAGAGTGTGTCGCACTTCAACGGTTCGCTCTTCGCCACTTATCTGGGTGACCGCTATAATGCCCACTTCCTCTTCTCGACGAACCACCAGAAGGCCGCCGAGAACGGAGGTATCACCAACGACGAGTATATCCAGCATCCGGAATCATTCGTCGACCAGTTCTCAGATGAAGAGATCCCGACGATACTCATGCAGAACTGGAACCGCAACGACAACCTGCACGTCTTCTTGAGCCATCGTTACAACATCGGTTTCTACCGTCAGGTGCCGATGACCGAGGAGGAAATCAAGGCCCGCGAGTTTGCTAAGGCAGCTCAGCAGGAGAAGGAAGAACGGGAGCAGAAGAAAGAAGGCAAGGATGCCCCTCAGGGTCGTGTGGCCGATGCACCGAAAGGCCGTCCGGAAGGAGCTGCCATCGCCGGTATGGAACCTCCTAAGGAGAATACCGGTGAGGCTGTCGATACTACCCGTATCCAGGTGGACAGTCAGGAGATTGCCGACAGTCTGAACCGTCTGCAAGCCATCCAGGACTCCATCGACGCCACGATGAAGAAGGAGTATGTGCCTGTGACCAGTATCATCCATACACTGGAACTGCACAACTATAAGCGCATCTATCAGGCCTATTTTTCACCTCAAGAGTATTACTTCAAGCGCAATTACACCACCTTGGGTGGCGACAGCATTGAGGATATCACCAAGCATTTCCAGGTGAAGAACACCCTGGGACTGGCATTGCTCGAGGGCTTTAATAAATATATGAAGGCCGGACTGAAAGCCTTTGTCACCCACGAGTATCGTCGTTATGATATGCCCGACACCCTCGGCACCTCCGTCTTCCAGCAGCGATGGACAGAGCATAACGTCAGCGTGGGCGGACAGATCAACAAGACCGAGGGCAAGACCCTGCATTTCAACCTTACGGGCGAGTTCTGGATGGCTGGCGAGGATGCCGGACAGCTGAAGCTCGACTTCAATACCGACCTGAACTTCAAGTTCCTGAAGGACAGCATCCGTATAGCTGCCAAGGCATTCTTCCATCGCACGAACCCCTCGTTCTTCTATCGCCGTTACCACTCACAACACCTGTGGTGGGACCGTCAGAACGACTTCAAGCAGGAGATGCGCACCAGGATAGAGGGCAACCTGTCGTACTCGCTGACAAACACCCGTCTGCGTCTGGCCATCGAGGAAGTACAGAACTACACCTACTTCGGGATGAGTTACGACCATACCTATGAAAATCTCAACCCCGACTCTCCCGACGGTCGTAAGAACATGACGGCCGATGTCTATCAGGAAGGCGGTAATATCAACCTGATCACAGCCCAGTTGTTCCAGAACTTCCGACTCGGCCCGCTGAACTGGGAGAATATCATCACCTATCAGAACTCCAGCAACAAAGAGGTATTGCCGTTGCCCGCGCTGAATATCTTCTCGAACCTCTATCTAAAGTTCAAGATTGCACGCGTGCTCAATGTGGAACTGGGTGGCAACGTGACCTACTACACTAAGTACGAAGCACCCGATTTCTGTCCGATGATCAACCAGTTTGCCATTCAGAAGAATGAAGCAAACCGTGTGGAGTTAGGAGAATTCCCATTCGTGGATGTCTACGCCAACCTGAAGTTGAAGGGCGTGCGTTTCTTCGTTATCATGAGCAATGTGCTCTACAGTTCAGCCAACAGGAAATACTTCACCACACCACATTACCCGATGAATGGTCAGGTATTGCACATGGGTGTCTCCTGGCCTTTCTTTAACTAGGGACTCCTAGACCAAGAGCAAGCCCGCTGCCACGCAGACTCCGTAAATAAAGATATTGCACGCTGTATCTCCCAAACAGATATTCAGCGCCTTTCCTTTATCTATCCGCTTGATCTTCAGATAAGTATACACATGGAAGACCAGATAGACAAAAGGCAGGAAGAATGCCAGCGGATGACCGTTCATCAGGAAGGTGAAGCCCAGGATCATGGCCCCGATACCAACGCCCAGATAGCACTGTAATGCGCCCTTGGCACCGATGCGCACTACGAGTGTGTTCTTACCCGCCTCACGGTCGGTATCACGGTCACGGAAATTATTCACCAGCAGCAAGGCGTCGATCACCAGGCCACAGGCTACTGAGGCAAGGAACACCTCCCAAGTCACAACGTGCAGCTGCACATAATAGGTGATACACACGGGCACGATGCCGAAGAACACCAACACCAGTACATCGCCCAGTCCCATATACGACAGATGGGTGGTATAGAGGAAACAGAACACTATGCAGACCAGACCGATCAGTATCATCTCCAGCCCTCCCCAAAATACCAAGGGTAAACCGATAAGACAAGCCAGACAGGTAGTGGCGGCAATGGCCTTCTTCATGGAGTCGAGTTTCACCCAACCCATTGCACAAGCGCGACGAGGTCCCAAGCGGGTCTCGATATCGTCGGTACCGTTGGCAAAGTCGAAGAAGTCATTGATGAAGTTGGCGTCTATCTGCATCACGAAGGCAAAGAGCAGACACAACACAGCAGCCAGCCAGCTGAACACATCGTCACCATATGTCTTGGCATCGACATAGGCCAACGACACACCAATCATCACGGGTACGGCAGCGCCCGACAACGTCTTCGGACGAGCAGCCAGGAGCCAAGCCTTCATGGAATTGGTCTCAATTCTCTTCTCTTCCAACATAATTTCTACTATTTTCGTGCAAAAATACAAAAAAAATATGAATTATGAATTATGAATTGTGAATTATTTCGTATATTTGCATCAAAATACAGACTTATCTATGATTACCAATAGCCCAAGCCTCGATCTGGTGGAGTTCGTCGAGACCCAGATTCTTCCCCAGTATACCAATTTCGACCGTGCCCACAATCTGGAGCATGTCACCCGTGTGATACGCCGTTCACTTGAGATGGTCAGAATCACAGGCGCTGATATCAACATGGCCTATGTCATCGCAGCCTATCACGATTTAGGCATGTCGGGGCCACGCGCCATTCACCACCTGACGGGCGGTAAGATACTCGCCAGCGATGCCAGACTGAAGAAATGGTTTTCAAAGGAACAGATCAAGATTATGAAAGAGGCGGTGGAGGATCATCGCGCCTCAGCCAGTCATGCGCCCCGAAGCCTCTATGGCAAGATTGTGGCAGAGGCCGATAGGGACATCAGCGTCGACATTGTCATTCGTCGCACCATCCAATATGGTCTGGGCAACTATCCTCAACTAGACAAAGAAGGACACTGGAAACGCTTCAAACAGCATCTGGACGAGAAATACTCCATCAATGGCTACATCCGCCTATGGCTTCCCCACTCGCCCAATGAGCGTAGTCTCAACGAACTGCGCCAGCTCATTGCCGACCCTCAGAAGCTCCGCGAGACCTTCGAGACGATCTTCGCTGAAGAGACTACCAAAGAAGCGACCGAAGAGACTACCTGAGATACATCCAATAGATATATCCTATCACTGCTGCCAATACGATCAGTACAATCGAACGGATGAGGCAGCTGGCTACTTTCTTGATAATCAGGAAAGCAACGATGACTGCAACTAAAAGAAAAATGTAATATCCAATACTATTCTCCATAATCAGAACATTTTTTTAAAGGCCGTTGGTAAAGGGGTCTCAAACTCCATAGGCTCACCCGTCACAGGATGATGGAAACACAGCAGCCAGGCATGCAGGCAAAGACGATGCAGCGGGTCGTCACCATTGCCGTATTTCGGATCGCCACAGACAGGATGTCCCATATCGGCAGAATGGACGCGGATCTGATTCTTACGACCCGTCTCCAACTTGAACTCCACCAAGGAATGATCAGCCGTACGGGCCAGTACATGGTAATGGGTGATGGCATACTTACCACCATTATCGACAGGCGACGAGTAGGTAACATAAGCCTTGTTGTCCTTCAGCCAGTTCTCTATCGTACCGTCGTCTTCTGCAATCTCTCCTGAGCAGACGGCCACATAGCGACGGTCGTAGACGATCTCGTGCCAATTATGCTCCAGGATCTGTTCCGTCTCCATATCCTTGGCGTAGACCATCAGTCCGCTGGTGTCGCGGTCGAGACGATGGACTACATGTGACGTGCACTTCTGGCGCGACTTCTTGAAGTAGTCGTCGAGCACGCTCTTCACATTCAAAGTTGAGTGGCCGCCAGCCATCGAGAGAATACCTTCGGCCTTCTCAACGACAATCAGCCAACGGTCTTCATAAACGATCTTCACCCAACGGTTCTTAAAGCCCTGCTGGTTGCGCTTGGTCTTGCTCACGGCAATCTTCATGCCCTTCTCCAAAGGGAAGTCGAACTGCGATACCGTCTTACCGTCGACCTTGATGCCCCGCCCTTGCAGCGTGGCCTTGATCTTCGACTTCGACTGCGGCACATTCGCCAACAGCCATTCGAGCAACGGCATCGGCTCAGAGACGACGAAATGGTCGTACTCTCCCTCACGGTTATATCCTGCATTGTATCTCATATCTGCTGATTTTGGGTGCAAAGTTACGTATTTTTATTGAACATTGACCATTGAAAATGGAAAATTATGCAGGCTGCATCAAATTTTTCACTGTTCACTGTTCACTATTCACTATTTTTTCGTACCTTTGCACCCTCATTCAGTAGTGTATATATATAATAAGGTATAAGGAAGAGATGATTACAGTCACAAATCTGGCTATCCAATTCGGAAAGAAGGTTCTCTATAAGGACGTGAACCTGAAGTTTACAAGTGGAAATATCTATGGCATCATCGGTGCCAACGGTGCAGGAAAGTCTACCTTGCTGCGCGCCATCAGTGGCGAACTGGAGCCGAACAAAGGATCAGTGGAGATGTTGCCTGGCGAGCGAATGAGCGTGCTGGAGCAGGATCACTTCAAATACGACGCCTTCACGGTGATGGACACCGTGCTGATGGGTCACAAGCCCATGTGGGACAACATGAAGGAGCGCGAAGCCCTCTACAGCAAACCTGAGATGACAGAAGAAGACGGTGTGAAAGCCGCTGAACTGGAGATGGCCTTTGCCGAGATGAACGGCTATGAGGCCGAAAGCGAAGCTGCACAGCTGTTGCAGAATCTGGGTGTAGCCGAGGGACAGCACTATAAGCAGATGTCGGACATCTCGAACAACGAGAAGGTGCGTGTGATGCTGGCCAAGGCACTATTCGGACATCCCGACAACCTGTTGCTCGACGAGCCCACCAATGACCTCGACCTCGACACTGTGCAGTGGTTGGAAGAGTATCTCTCGAACTTGGAGCAGTGTGTGCTCGTCGTCTCACACGACCGTCACTTCCTCGATGCCGTCTCGACACAGACCGTCGACATCGACTTCGGCAAGGTGACACTCTTCTCCGGTAACTACTCGTTCTGGTATGAGAGTTCGCAGTTGGCGCTGCGTCAGGCCCAGAACCAGAAGATGAAGGCCGAGGAGAAACGTAAGCAGTTGGAAGAGTTCATCCGCAGATTCTCTGCCAATGTGGCAAAGTCGAAACAGACGACCTCACGCAAGAAGATGCTGGAGAAACTCAATGTGGAGGAGATCACCCCCTCAACCCGTAAGTATCCGGGCATTATCTTCTCGATGGAGCGCGAGCCTGGCACACAGATTCTCGAGGTTGAGGGTCTGAAGGCCGTAGATCAGGATGGCACTGTGCTCTTCGACAATGTAAACTTCACCATCGAGAAAGGTCAGAAGACCGTCTTCCTGAGCCACAATCCGAAGGCGATGACGGCTCTTTTCGAGATTATCAATGGCAACCGCGAGGCTGATGCCGGCACCTATAAGTGGGGTGTCACCATCACCACAGCCTATCTCCCACTCGATAACACATCGTTCTTCCAGAGCGAGATGAACCTCGTAGACTGGCTCTCGCAATGGGGCCCGGGCAATGAGGTGACGATGAAGTCGTATCTGGGACGCATGCTCTTCAAGGACGAGGATATCCAGAAGAAGGTATGCGTGCTCTCCGGAGGTGAGAAGATGCGCTGCATGATTGCCAGGATGCAATTGAAGAATGCCAACTGTCTGATTCTCGACACCCCCACCAACCACCTCGACCTCGAGAGTATCCAGGCCTTCAACAACAACCTGATACAGTTTAAGGGCAATATCATCTTCGCTTCGCACGACCATGAGTTTATTAATACGGTAGCTGACCGCATTATCGAACTGACCCCCAAAGGCACCATCGACAAGCTGATGACCTACGATGACTATATCTATGATGAGACTATCAAGGAGCAAAAGGCCAAGATGTACGCCTGAAAAGTAAATAGTGGCACAGAATTTGCTTGTAGATCTATAAAGATTTAAACAACAGCAATTATGACAGAAAAAGATATTAATATTGAAGACGAGGAGACTCTGAACGAGACTCCCGCAGAAGAGACTGACAATCAGGCAGAAGAATCAGAAAAGACAGAAGACTCCGAGAACTCCGAGGATGCTGAGGAGAAAGATCCCTTAGAGGCTGCTCTGGCAGAGAATGCCGAGCTGAAAGACAAGTGGCTCCGCTCTGTAGCAGAGTTTGAGAACTATCGGAAGCGCACCCTGAAGGAACGTGCAGAGCTGATCCTGAACGGAGGCGAGAAGTTTATCACAGCCATCCTGCCCGTGCTCGACGACATGGAACGCGCCATCGCGAATGGTGCCAAGACTGAAGACCCTGCTGTACTCCGTGAGGGTATGGAGCTGATTTATCAGAAATTCATGAAGACCCTCGAAGCTCAGGGCGTAAGCAAGATCGAGACGACAGATGCCTACTTCGATACCGACGTACATGAGGCAGTGGCTATGGTACCAGGTATGGGTGACGACAAGAAGGGTAAGGTGATCGACTGTCTGCAACAAGGCTATAAACTAAACGACAAAGTAATCCGCCACGCAAAAGTGGCAGTAGGACAATAACAACACATGGCACAAAAAAGAGACTATTATGAGGTGCTTGGGGTCGAGAAGACCGCCTCGGAGGACGAGATAAAGAAAGCCTATCGAAAGATAGCCATCAAGTACCACCCCGACCGTAATCCCGGCGACAAGGAAGCTGAGGAGAAATTCAAGGAGGCCGCAGAGGCCTATAATGTGCTGCACGACCCGAAGACGCGTCAGCAGTACGACCAGTTCGGTTTTAACGGTCCGGGTATGGGCGGCTTCGACTTCAGTAGCTTCGGTGGTGCCTCGATGAACATGGACGATATCTTCTCGATGTTCGGCGACATCTTCGGAGGTCACGGCTTTGGCGGTTTCGGAGGTCAGCGCCGTCCACAACAGCATCGTGGCAGTGACCTGCGTCTGAAAGTAAGACTGACGCTGGAAGAGATCAACAAGGGTGTCACCAAGAAATTCAAGGTTCGCAAGGATATCAGCTGCCCTCATTGCAATGGTTCTGGTGCAGAGGCCGGCAGCGGCAAAGAACAGTGTGCCACCTGTCATGGTAGCGGTGTCATCACCCACACCACACAGAGCATCTTCGGTATGATGCAGCAGCAAAGTGTCTGCCCCAACTGTCACGGAGAAGGCCAAGTCATCAAGAACAAGTGTAAGCACTGCGGTGGTACTGGTGTCGAGAAAGGCGAGGAAGTGGTGGAGATCAACATCCCTGCAGGTGTGGCTGAAGGTATGGTCGTCAATGTTCCCGGCAAGGGTAATGCAGGTAAGCACAACGGTATTGCCGGAGATATACAAGTGTTCATAGAAGAAGCAGAGAACGACACCTTCATCCGCGACGGCAATGATCTGATCTACAACCTGCTGCTCGACTTCCCCACAGCAGCCCTGGGTGGTGAGGTGGAAGTACCAACCATTGACGGTACGAAGCTGAAGGTGAAACTGGAGAACGGCACACAACCCGGTAAGACTCTCCGTCTGCGCGGCAAGGGACTGCCTGCCGTACAAGGCTACGGTTCTGGTAAGGGCGACCTCGTGGTAAACATCAGTGTCTATATCCCCAAGACCCTCAGCCGTGAGGAGAAGGAACTGGTGGAGCAATTCAAGGACTCTGACAATTTCAAGGGCGACAAGCAGACAAGGGACTCTATCTTCCAGCGCTTCAAGAACTATTTCAATTAAATAACAACAGAAAGTTGAAATGACCTATAAAGAGACCTGCAACTATCTGTTCACGCAGACACCGATGTTTGAGAAGCAAGGTGTCAGCGGCTACAAGGAAGGCCTGGAGAATACGCTCGCACTCGACGAGTATCTCGGTCATCCGCACAGGAGTTTCCGCAGTATCCACATCGCGGGTACCAATGGAAAAGGATCCTGTGCGCACACTTTAGCAGCCGTTCTGCAGCAGTGTGGCTACAAGGTAGGTCTCTATACCTCTCCTCATCTGGTGGACTTCCGCGAACGCATCCGCATCAACGGACAGCCTATCCCCGAGAACTATGTCATAGACTTCGTAGAAAAGAAGAAGGAATTCTTCGAGCCTCTGAATCCCACATTCTTTGAATTGACGACGGCAATGGCCTTCACCTATTTCAAGGACATGCAGATTGACATCGCCGTCATCGAAGTTGGCCTTGGTGGCAGACTCGACTGTACGAACATCATCACCCCTATCCTATCGGTCATTACGAACATCGGCCTGGACCATACACAACTGCTGGGCAACTCCCTTGAACAGATAGCGATGGAAAAGGCTGGTATCATAAAACGAGGTGTACCTGTGGTGATCGGTGAGGCGCTGCCGGAAACGCGTCCTATCTTCGAGGCCATCGCTGAAGAGAACGATGCTCCTATTATCTTCGCAGAAGACCAGCCTGAAGTGCTGCATGCAGAACTGCAATACTCGGAGATGATCTACGATACCCGCAGTTATGGCAAGATTACCGGTGGACTCTGCGGACAATATCAGAAGAAGAATACCAACACTATCCTCTGGGCCATCAGAAAGTTGGAGGACCTTGGTTATCTGTACCGCTTCACCGACGATTCTAAGTCACCCGCAAAAGGGCATGAGATCAAGATCGGTTTCAAGAATGTATGCGAAAGTACGGGACTGAAGGGACGCTGGCAGGTCATCAGGAATTCGCCCACCGTCGTGTGCGACACTGGCCACAACACTGCAGGATGGGACTATCTGAGCAAGCAGCTCGACGAGGTGAAATGTGATAAGATGTATATTGTGTTCGGTGTGGTTGAGGATAAGGATGTCGACGGTATCATGGCCTTGCTGCCCAAGCATGCTGAATATTTCTTCACCAAGGCCAACAACAAACGTGCTGTTTCAGAACATGTGCTCCATATGATGGGCCAGCAGATAGGACTGACAGGCGACACCTACTCCAGTGTTGCAGAAGCCTACGCGGCTGCTATTTCCAAGGCAAGAACAAACGATTTTGTGTTTATTGGAGGTAGCAGTTATGTGGTTGCAGACTTCCTGAAAAACTGCGTTTAGCTTTTTTTAATACATCCACAACATTTTTTTCGTCGTTTCCTTTGCCCAATTGGAATTTTTTCTGTTACTTTGCAAAAAATAGTTTGTAACTAAAAACATTTCAATTATGGCAACAACAGAAAATGCGAATTTGTGTGGTCTGAAGAGAGAAAACTTCCAGACCACTATCAACGGTAAAAAAACCGATTTGTACATTCTTAGGAATCGTAAAGGTTATGAAGTGGCAATCTCCAACTATGGCGGTGCCATTTGTGCTATTATGGTACCTGACAAGGATGGTAAAGTAGCTAATGTCATTCAGGGTCATGACAGCATCCAGCAGCTCATGAGCGGCAACGAGCCTTACCTCTCGACACTGATCGGACGTTGGGGTAACCGTATCTGCAAGGGACAGTTCACGCTCAACGGCAAGGATTACCAGCTTGCACTCAACGACGGTCCCAACCACCTTCATGGCGGAGCTGTAGGCTTCAACGCAAAGGTCTGGGATGCCCGTCAGATGGGTCCCCGTGCACTGGCTCTCCACCGAATCTCTTCATACGGTGAGGAAGGTTACACAGGCGAGTTGGACATCACTGTAGAGTTCACCTTCACCGATCTTAATGAACTGGTTATCGAGTATCTGGCTACCACCAACAAGAAGACCATCGTGAACCTGACGCATCACGCCTTCTTCAGCCTGACTGGTACTGCCGATCCTACACCCACGATCGAGGATCAGATCTGTGAAATCAATGCCGATTTCTATCTGCCCACCGACAACACCGCTATTCCTACCGGTGAGATTCTGAAGGTAGAGGGAACACCATTTGACTTCCGTAAGCCCAAGACTTTCGGTCAGGAGATTGATGCTGATAATGAGCAGATTATCTTCGGTCACGGTTATGACCACAACTACGTGCTGAACAAGCGCGAGGAAGGTGAGCTGAGCTTCGCAGCCAGAATTACCGAGCCTAAGAGCGGTCGTACGCTGGAGTGCTACACCACCGAGCCCGGTATGCAGCTCTACACAGCAAACTTCGCTACTGGCTACAAGGGTGCCAACGGTTGCACGTTCCCACGTCGCTCGGCTGTTTGTCTGGAGACCCAGCACTTCCCCGATACACCTAACCGTCCTTATTTCCCCAGCGTGGTACTGAGACCCGGTGAGCGCTACAAGCAGAAGACGATTTATCGTTTCGGTATCGCAGAATAAAAGAAATCATTACCAACACTAGTTTATTTTATTATGAGTAATCAGAAACAGAATGGAAGTGTCATTGCCATTGTGACGATGTTCTTCCTATATGCCATGATTTCGTTTGTCACGAATCTTGGTGCACCCATTGGAGTCATCTGGAAGAATCAGCCTGAGATTGGCGGTTCCAATGTGCTCGGTATCATGGGTAACTTCATGAATTTCTTCGCCTACCTGTTCATGGGCATTCCTGCAGGAAAGATGTTGACAAAGGTGGGTTATAAGAAAACTGCTCTTATAGGTATCGCAGTAGGCTTCTTCGGTGTGCTCATACAGTATCTGTCAGGCTTCTCCGGAGGTATTCCCGGTTTCTGCATCTATCTGTTGGGCGCCTTCATTTCAGGATTCTCTGTATGTATCCTGAATACGGTGGTGAACCCCATGCTGAACCTGCTCGGCGGTGGTGGAAATCGTGGTAACCAGCTGAATATGATCGGTGGTACATTGAACTCACTCTCTGGCACGATGACCCCGTTGCTCGTTGGAGCACTGATTGGCACAGTGACGGCTTCTACACAAATGGCCGACGTCAATCTGGTGATGTACATCGCTATGACCGTCTTCGCCTGCGCCTTCTTCATTCTCTGCTTCATCCCCATTCAGGATCCAGAAATGGGTAAGGTCACAGCTGATACAGTTTTCGAACATTCTCCCTGGTCGTTCCGCCATTGTCTTCTGGGTGTGATTGCCATCTTCGTTTATGTAGGTGTTGAGGTGGGTATCCCTGGTGGAATGAACTTCTACCTCTCTGACACTACAGCCAACGGTGCTTGGGTGAATCCTGAAGCCGTACTCAATGCAGCAACCATCGGAGGAGCCGTAGCAGCGATGTATTGGCTCCTGATGCTCGTAGGACGTCTCGTTTCGAGCACCATCGCAGGCAAGATATCATCTCGGCAGATGATGCTCGCTACTACAACTGTAGGTATGATACTCATCATTGCTGCCATCCTGACACCGAAGAGTGTAACGGTAACCATGCCTCTGGTCAAGATTCTGGAAGGATCTATTGAGATGACGACTGTTCCGATGAGCGCCTTGTTGTTAGTGCTCTGCGGCCTCTGCACCTCGGTGATGTGGCCATCCATCTTTAACCTCGCTACCGAGGGTCTTGGCAAGTACACTGCTCAGGCTTCCGGCATCTTCATGATGATGGTGGTTGGCGGTGGTGTTCTGCCCGTGGTACAGAATTTCTTTGCCGACTTCATGGGATATATGCCCAGCTATTTCGTCTATCTGCTGGCAATGGCCTACATGTTCTACTATGCCCTCATCGGCTGCAAGAATGTCAACACCGACATCCCCGTATAAATTGTCAAATTGTAATTCTATAAATTGTAAATTCGTATGATGGATATTGAATTTGTAAGAAGTCGTTTCATCAAGCACTTCGATGGAAAGACGGGTAATGTATATACCTCTCCTGGCCGTATCAACCTCATTGGTGAGCACACCGACTATAACGGTGGTTTCGTATTCCCTGGTGCCGTCGACAAGGGCATCATGGCAGAGATGCGTGCCAATGGCACAGAAGACACTGTGATGGCCTACGCTATTGACCTGAAGGATCGTGTCGACTTCAAGCTGAGCGACCCCAATGGCCCACGCGCCAGCTGGGCTCGTTATATATATGGTATCTCACTGGAGATGAAGAAATTAGGCGTACCTGTTAAAGGATTTAATATCGCTTTCGCAGGTGATGTGCCCCTTGGCGCTGGTATGTCTTCTTCTGCTGCTATGGAAAGCTGCTTCGCCTTCGGTCTGAATGATATTTTCGGTGATAATAAGGTGTCGCAGTGGGATATGGCTTTAGCAGGTCAGGCTACAGAACATAACTATTGTGGTGTGAACTGTGGTATCATGGACCAGTTTGCCTCCGTCTTCGGAAAGGCAGGCTGTCTGATGCGCCTCGACTGTCGCAGCCGGGAGTTCGAGTACTTCCCCTTCAAGCCCGATGGCTATCGCCTCGTGCTGCTCGATTCTGTCGTGAAGCATCAGTTAGCTGGTTCCCCTTACAACGACCGTCGTAACTCCTGCGAGAATGTGGTGAAGCACATTCAGGCCAAGCATCCGGAGGGTAAGTATGAAACCCTGCGCGACTGTACTTGGGAGCAGTTGGAAGAAGTGAAGGAAGAGGTAGGCGCTGAGGACTACAAGCGCGCTAAGTTCGTACTCGGTGAGAAAGACCGTGTGCTGGGTGTCTGCGAGGCCCTCAATGAAGGCGACTACGAGAAGGTAGGCGAACTGATGTACAAGACCCACGAAGGTTTGTCGAAGGATTATGAGGTATCCTGCGAGGAACTCGACTTCCTGAACGATGTGGCTAAGGAAAATGGTGTCACCGGTTCCCGTATCATGGGTGGCGGCTTTGGCGGCTGTACCATCAACCTCGTTCGCAACGACCTCTACAAGAAGTTCATTGAGGACGCCAAGAAGAAGTTCAACGAGAAGTATGGTCATGAGCCGAAAGTTTATGATGTAGTCATCAGCGATGGCTCTCGCAAACTCTGCTAAAAGACACTTGTAAACACACAAATTGTGTTTATAAAGGTTAAATATGGGCGGTAAGGTGTACGATTTACACTTTACCGTCTATTTTTATGTCCTTTTTCATTGTCATTTCAGAAATAAGTTGTAAATTTACACCCAAAATCAACATTGATTATAAACAACTTAAAACTTAGTAACAATGAAAGTACTGAAAAGTAGCATTCTGAGTCTCAGCGCAGCAGCGCTGATGCTCGCAGCATGTGCAGGCGGCCAGCAGGCACCTGTGTTAACGGTTTCGGGTCTCGACCCTGCCAAGTTCGACACCACCCTTCAGGACAAGCCCGTGAAGCTCTACACCCTGAAGAATGCCAACGGCATGGAGGTGTGCATCACCAATTATGGTGGACGCGTAGTATCGCTCGTCGTTCCTGACAAGGATGGCAATCCCACTGACGTTGTTCTCGGTTTCGACAACATCGCCCAGTACGCCGATACCCTCAACTCCCCCACCGACTACGGATCCAGCGTTGGTCGCTATGCCAACCGTATCAAGAACGGTAAGTTCACCCTCGACGGTGTAGAGTATCAGCTGAAGCAGAACGACGGTCCTAACTGCCTGCATGGTGGTGGCACCACAGGTTGGATGAACCAGGTTTATGATGCTGAGCAGATCGGTGACTCCGTGTTGAAGCTGACCATCGTAGCAGCTGACGGTGAGAACGGTTTCCCCGGCAAGGTGATGGCCGTGACCACCTATACGGTAACGTCTGACAACATCCTCGATATCACTTGGGAGGCAGAGACCGACAAGCCGACGATCATCAATCAGACCAACCACAACTATTACAATCTGAGTGGTGATTTCACACAGCCCGGCTATGATATGGTGCTCTATGTCAATGCCGACAACTTCACTCCCAGCGACACGCTCTACATCCCCACAGGCGAAATCAAGTCTGTTGAGGGTACCCCGATGGACTTCCGTACAGCTCATGCAATCGGCGACAGCATCAAGTCTAGCTTCGACCAGATCCAGAATGCCGGTGGCTACGACCACAACTGGTGTCTGAACACCTATAAAGACGGTCAGGGTGATGATACTCAGGTCTGCGCCAGCCTCTACAGCCCCAAGACGGGCATCTTCATGGAGATGTTCACCAACGAGCCTGGCGTACAGGTCTATAGCGGTAACTTCCAGGGTGTTGGCAACGAGCTGAACATCCAGCACAAGCATGGTCCATATCCGCAGCACGTCAGCGTATGCTTAGAGAGCCAGAAGTACCCTGATTCTCCCAATAAGGCCAATTGGGTACAGCCCGTTTTGAAGCCCGGCGAGAAGTACTTCAGCCACGCTGCCTACAAGTTCTCAGTAAAGTAAAAAGGTAAAAACGTAAAAAGGTAAAAATAAACACTATGAATTGGAATTCAAACGAATTTTTGTGGCTTGACTGGACCGTCCTGGCTGTCGGTGTGCTGGCCATCGTATGGGCGATCTATCGCGCCATCAAGAAAGACAAGGAAAAGATGAAAGGTGCTGACTCTCAGGACTATCTGTTCGGTAAGGGTGAGCCCTGGTACGTGATCGGTGCAGCAATCTTTGCTGCCAATATCGGCTCTGAGCACCTCGTAGGTCTCGCTGGTACTGGTGCCAAGGACGGTGTAGGTATGGCCCACTGGGAGATGCAGGGTTGGATGATCCTGATTCTCGGCTGGTTGTTTGTACCTTTCTATCAGTTGCTCAACAACAAAATGGGCAAGATCATCACCATGCCCGACTTCCTGAAGTTCCGTTACACCCAGCGCACAGGCTCTTGGCTGTCTATCATCACCCTGATAGCTTACGTGCTGACAAAGGTTTCCGTGACTGCTTTCACAGGTGGTATCTTCTTCGAGTATCTGCTTGGTCTGCCATTCTGGTATGGTGCCATCGGTCTGATTGCCATCACTGCTGTCTTCACCGTCTTCGGAGGTATGAAGGGCGTGATGACGCTGTCAGCCATCCAGACACCTATTCTTATTATAGGTTCGTTCCTCGTACTGTTCCTCGGACTGAACATGCTGGGCGACGGCAGCATCTCTGCCGGATGGGGTGAGATGATCAGAGTCTGTAAAGCAGCCCATGATGGTTTCGGAACCACCCACATGTTCCACCCGGATCAGGCCGACCCGATGTATCCGCAGTTCCCTGGCTATGTGGTGTTCTTCGGTGCTTCCATCATCGGTTTCTGGTACTGGTGTACTGACCAGCACATCGTTCAGCGTGTACTCGGACAGACCAAGGGCGAGGACAACACGGAGGTGATGAAGCGTGCCCGTCGTGGTACCATCTGCGCTGGTTACTTCAAGCTCCTGCCCGTGTTCATGTTCCTCATTCCAGGTATGGTGGCTTATGCACTGTCGCTCAAGACAGGTAGCGGCATCGTGATGGACATCACCAACACCCACGATACCGACGGTGCCTTCGCCATGATGGTGAAGAACATCCTGCCTGCAGGTATCAAGGGTATTGTCACCATTGGTTTCATCTGCGCACTCGTTGCTTCTCTGGCTGCCTTCTTCAACAGCTGTGCTACCCTCTTCACTGAAGACTTCTACAAGCCGATGAAGAAGGGTATGAGTGAGGCTCACTACGTCTTTGTAGGCCGTACTGCTACTGTTGTGGTGGTGATCCTGGGTCTGCTCTGGATGCCGGTCATGATGTCTATGGGTAACCTCTACAGCTATCTGCAGGATATCCAGTCGCTGATTGCGCCTGCTATGGTGGCTGTGTTCACACTCGGTATTTTCTCTAAGAAAATCACGCCTAAGGCAGGTGAATGGGGTCTTATCGGTGGTTTCCTCATCGGTATGGTACGTCTGCTCACCAACGTGCTCACCGATTCTGGTAAGGCCGTGATGGATGGTGCCTTCTGGGATGCCACCGCATGGTTCTGGCAGACCAACTGGCTCATCTTCGAGTGCTGGCTGCTTGTCTTCATCGTGCTGATGATGATTGTAGTTTCGTTCTTCACACCTGCTCCCTCTCAGGCTCAGGTGGAGGCTATCACCTTCACTGGCGACTACCGCAAGCAGATCCGTGAGAGCTGGGGCGTATGGGATGTTGTGGCCACCCTCGGTGTCATCATCTGCTGCGCTTGCTTCTATGCATACTTCTGGTAAACCGCTCGAGAGAATATGACCTCCTTCTATAGTGAACATTCCAAAGTCTGGCTGTCTGTCGACTGCATCATCTTCGGTTTCGATGAAGGGAAGCTGAAGATTCTGATTGGCCGTCGTAAGATGGATCCGGGTCGTGGCGAATGGAGCCTCTACGGAGGCTTCGTTGCCAACGACGAGAGTGTCGACGATGCCGCCAACCGTGTGCTCTACGACCTCACCGGACTTCGAAACCTCTATATGCGGCAAGTGGGTGCTTTCGGAAATGTAGACCGCGACCCCGGTGAACGTGTCGTTTCCATCGCCTATTATGCGCTGATCAATGTCAAGGACTACGATGACCATCTTCGCAAGGAGCACGGTGTGGAATGGGTCAGCTTCGACGAGCTTCCCCAGCTTTATTCCGACCACAACAAGATGGTCCTCAAGGCCCGCAAGCTAATGAAACAGAAGATTGCCAGCGAGCCCGTGGGGTTCCGTCTGCTGCCCAGTCTCTTCACGCTCACGCAGCTTCAGCGCCTCTATGAGGCCGTCAATGGCGAGCCTATGGACAAGCGCAACTTCCGCAAACGTATCAAGGATATGGACTTTATCGAGAAGACCGAATTAATTGATAAAACGGGATCCAAACGTGGGGCGTTCCTCTACCGTTTCAACAAGAGGGCCTACAAAGAGGATCAGATTTTTAAACTATAATAGAATATGTTAGAAGAATTAAAAGAAAAAGTATTCCAGGCCAACCTCGACCTCGTGAAGCACAACCTCGTGATCTTCACGTGGGGCAATGTGTCTGGTATAGACCGTGAAAACGGACTCGTGGTCATCAAGCCTTCAGGTGTCGACTACGACGTGATGAAAGCCTCTGATATGGTGGTAGTAGACCTCCAGACAGGCGAGGTCGTCGATGGCGAACTGAACCCCTCCAGCGACACTCCCACCCATCTGGTGCTCTATCGCGAGTTCCCTGAGCTGGGCGGCATTGTCCACACCCACAGCACCTATGCCACTGCATGGGCACAGGCCGGTAAGGACATCCCCAACATCGGTACCACTCATGCCGACTACTTCCACGACTGCATCCCCTGCACCGACAGTATGGTGGAGGCTCAGATGCCCGAGTACGAGAAGGAGACAGGTGTGGTGATTGTCGATCGTTTCCGTCGTGACAACATCAACCCTGTACACACGCCGGCTGTACTGGTCAAGAACCACGGTCCTTTCTCCTGGGGTAAGGATCCTGCCCAGGCTGTTTATCATGCTGTCGTAGCTGAACAGGTGGCCAAAATGGCATTTATCGCTTACTCCGTCAATCCGGACCTGACGATGAATCCGCTCCTCATCGAGAAGCACTTTTCCCGCAAGCACGGCCCCAATGCCTACTACGGACAAAAGAAAAAATAATTATTAACGATAAAAACAATTACAACAATGAAAGCATTTGAAAATTATGAGATTTGGTGGGTAACCGGTGCACAACTCCTGTACGGAGGTGACGCTGTGGTTGCAGTTGACGGACATTCTAAGGAGATGGTCGAGGGCCTGAACGCCAGCGGCAATATCCCTGTGAAGATTGTATATAAGGGCACAGCCAATAGCTCGAAGGAAGTAGAGCAGATCATGTTGGCTGCCAACAACGATGAGAAGTGTGTAGGTATCATCACCTGGATGCACACCTTCTCACCCGCTAAGATGTGGATCAAGGGTCTGCAGCAGTTGCAGAAGCCCCTTCTCCACTTCCACACCCAGTACAACGCAGAGATCCCCTGGAGCGAGATTGACATGGACTTCATGAACCTGAACCAGAGTGCTCATGGCGACATCGAGTTCGGACACATCTGCACCCGTATGCGCATCGCCCGCAAGGTGGTCTGTGGTTACTGGAAGGACGAGAAGGCCCAGAAACAGATTGCCGTATGGGCTCGCGTAGCTGCTGGTGTGGCTGACGCTCACAACGTACGCTGTCTGATGTTCGGTATGAACATGAACAACGTGGCAGTGACCGATGGCGACCGTGTAGAGTTCGAGCAGCGTCTGGGCTATCACGTTGACTACTACCCCGTCAGCAGCCTCATGGACTATTTCAAGAAGGTCACAGACGCAGAGGCAGATGCCCTCGTCGAGGAATACAAGAAGCTCTACACCATCAAGATTGATGAGAGCGGCGAGCAGGTTTACTGGGAGAAGGTGAAGAACGCCGCCAAGGCTGAGATCGCTTTGCGTCGCGTGCTGAAGGATGAGGGTGCTACAGCCTTCACCACCAACTTCGACGACCTCGGAGATGCAGACATCGATGCTCCTGACTTCTGCGGCTTCGACCAGATTCCGGGCCTCGCTTCACAGCGTCTGATGGAAGAAGGTTATGGTTTCGGTGCTGAGGGTGACTGGAAGACAGCCTGCCTCTATCGCACACTCTGGGTCATCCAGCAGGGCATGCCTACAGGTTGCTCGTTCCTCGAGGATTACACCCTCAATTTCGCTGGCGACCGCTCATCATGTCTGCAGAGCCACATGCTCGAGATCTGTCCGCTCATCGCTTCCGACAAGCCCAAGCTCGAGGTACATTTCCTCGGCATCGGTATCCGCAAGCAGCAGACAGCCCGTCTGGTGTTCACCTCAAAGACGGGTCGTGGCATCAAGGCCACTGTCGTCGACCTCGGCAATCGCTTCCGTCTGATTTCTCAGGAGGTAGAGTGTATCGAGCCGAAGCCCATGCCTAAGCTGCCCGTGGCTTCTGCGCTCTGGATCCCCCAGCCCACCTTTGAGATCGGTGCTGCTGCCTGGATCCTCGCCGGCGGTACTCACCATAGTGCCTTCTCTTACGACATCAACGAAGAGTACTGGGCAGACTTCGCAGAGATGCTCGGCATCGAGTACGTCCGTATCAACAAGCAGACCAACATTGCCGACTTCAAGCAGACCCTCCAGAACAACGAGGTTTACTACATGTTGAACAAAGCACTGAAGTAAGATATGACCGCAAAACAAGTAATAGAAAGTGGTAAGGCCATTCTCGGTATCGAGTTTGGCTCTACCCGCATAAAGGCCGTCCTCATCGACGAGGACAATAAGCCCATCGCACAGGGCTCACACGAGTGGGAGAACCAGTTGGTCGACGGTCTATGGACCTACTCCATCGAAGCCATCTGGTATGGTCTTCAGGACTGCTATGCCGACCTCCGCAAGGATGTCCAGAAGCAGTACGACTGCGAGATCGAGACCCTCGCTGCCATCGGTTTCTCAGCCATGATGCACGGCTATATGGCGTTCAACGAGAAAGAGGAGATCCTCGTGCCCTTCCGCACATGGCGTAACACCAACACCGGTAAGGCCGCCGCTGAGCTCTCCAAACTCTTCAACTACAACATCCCCTTGCGTTGGAGTATCAGCCACCTCTATGAGTGCATCCTCGAGGATAATGAGCACGTCAAGGACATCAAATACCTCACCACCCTCGCTGGTTATGTCCATTGGCAGGTAACAGGTCAGTTCGTCCTCGGTGTAGGCGACGCATCAGGTATGATTCCCGTCGATCCCGCCACGAAGACCTATGACGCCACAATGGTGAAGAAGTTTGATGAACTCGTTGCACCGAAGGGCTATTCCTGGAAGCTTCTCGATATCCTGCCCAAGTCACTCAACGCTGGCGAGAACGCAGGTTTCCTGACACCCGAAGGTGCCAAGAAACTCGATGTCTCCGGACATTTGAAGCCCGGCTGTCCCGTTTGTCCTCCTGAGGGTGACGCTGGCACAGGCATGGTAGCCACCAACGCCGTCAAGCAGCGCACGGGTAACGTCAGCGCAGGCACATCTTCTTTCTCGATGATCGTGCTCGAGAAACCGTTGTCGAAACCTTATGAGATGATTGATATGGTCACCACACCTGATGGATCACTCGTGGCTATGGTACACTGCAACAACTGCACCAGCGACATCAATGCATGGGTTGGCCTCTTCAAGGAATATCAGCAACTGCTCGGTGTTCCTGTAGACATGAACGAACTCTATGGCAAGCTTTTCAACAAGGCCCTCGAAGGCGATACCGACTGCGGAGGTCTGATGGCTTACAACTACGTGTCAGGTGAGCCTGTTACAGGTCTCGCTGAAGGACGTCCCATGTTCGTACGTTCAGCCAACGACAAGTTCAACCTCGCCAATTTCATGCGTGCCCACCTCTATGGTGCCATCGGTGTGCTGAAGATCGGTAACGACATCCTCTTCAAGGACGAGATGATCCGTGTCGATCGTATCACTGGCCACGGTGGTTACTTCAAGACCGCCGGCGTTGGTCAGCGCATGCTCGCAGCTGCCCTCAACAGTCCTATCTCCGTCATGGAGACCGCTGGCGAAGGTGGTGCCTGGGGTATCGCCCTGTTGGCTGGTTACGCTGTGAATAATCCTGATAAGCTGAGTCTCGCAGACTATCTTGAGACAGTCGTCTTCGCAGGCAATACGGGCGTCTCTATCGCTCCCACTGCCGAGGATGTGGCTGGCTTCGAGAAGTATATTGAGAATTACAAGCGTTGTCTGCCCATCGAGCAGGCAGCTGTCGACAATAAGTAAGTGGACACTGATAAAAAAATCCCCCGCTCGGATGTGAACGGGGGATTTTTATTGATTATGCGTTGACCAGCGGGAGTTCCAGCCACTTCACATAACAGAAGTCCTGACGGTGAGGCAGGTTCTTGTTCTTCGGATACATGCGGATGGCACTCTTATACTGACCAGCCTGCTTGGGCGAATGAACCACCTCGAAGGTGTAGTTATTACCCTCGTGGCCCACCATCTTCAGCGGCTCGATAGAGAACACATGATCCTCGCCGTTCTCATCAGTCCAGACATTGACTTTCTCCAATGCAACGGCATCGTCGAGACCCTGCTCGTTGATGACATAGCGCAGTGTGTAGTTCTCACCGGTGAGATGCAGACCAGAAGGGGGTGCCGTAGACTCAGCACTGACCACACTGATGGCATCCCAGCGCTCTGCGACAGTCTCCTTCCACTGGGCAATCTCCTTCGCCAGACGGTTGTCGTTCTTAGAGAGTTCCTTGAAGCGCTTGGCCTCCTTCTCATAGAACTTGGCGTAATAGTCGTCCAACTGACGCTTCATGGTATAGTGAGGAGCAATCGTGGCAATCGAGTTCTTGATGACCTTGATCCACCCCTTCGAGATGCCCTTCTTGTCCTTGTTGTAATACAGGGGCACGATCTCGTTCTCGAGCAGGTTATAGATAGTGGCAGCATCGAGCTGATCCTGATAGCCCTGGTTCTGGTAGGTACGCTTCTCTGTGAGTGCCCAACCGGCACCCTCGCGATAGCCCTCCAGCCACCAACCGTCTTTCACGGAGAGGTTGACGACACCGTTCATCTCGGCCTTCTCACCGGATGTACCAGATGCCTCAAGCGGACGTGTCGGTGTATTCATCCAGATATCCACACCCGAAACCAGACGACGAGCCAGCAGGAAGTCGTAGTCCTCGAGGAAGATCACTTTACCCATGAACTCCGGACGCTGTGAGATCTCGAAGATCTTCTTGATCAGGCCCTGTCCGGCACCATCTGCGGGATGAGCCTTACCAGCGAAGAGGAACACCACTGGACGCTCAGGATTGTTGACGATCTTGCTGAGACGATCGAGGTCGGTGAACAGCAGGTGAGCACGCTTGTAAGTAGCGAAGCGACGGCAGAAACCAATCACCAGTGCATCGGGATTGAACTTGCCCAGCAGGTTGACCACACGTGAGGGATCACCCTGGTTCTTCAGCCAGGTCTCACGGAACTGCTCCTTGATATACTCGAAGAGTTTCTGCTTCAGCGCTGTACGGGTAGCCCAGATTTCCTCATCGGGACAGTTGTAGATGCCATGCCAGATCTCCTCGTTAGACTGGTCGCTCAGGTGCTTCGGATCGAGGTACTTGGAATAGACCTTCAGCCACTCGGCAGCACACCAGGTGGGGAAATGCACGCCATTGGTAACATAGCCCACATGGTTCTCCTCAGGATAATAGCCACTCCAGATGGGGGCGAACATCTTCTGAGAAACCCAGCCGTGAAGCATGGACACGCCATTGACCTCCTGACAGGTGTTGCAGGCGAAGGTAGACATACAGAACTTCTCGCCGTGATCGTCGGGATTGGTGCGTCCCATACCGATAAACTCATCCCAAGAGATACCCAGTTTCTGAGGATAGCCACCCATATACTTGCCGAACAAGCCCTCGTCGAAGTAGTCATGGCCTGCAGGAACAGGTGTATGCACGGTATAGAGGCCAGACGCACGCACCAGCTCAAGGGCCTGATTGAATGTCAGACCATCTTCCTCGATATAGTCGCACAGACGCTGCAGATTGCAGAGGGCTGCATGACCCTCGTTACAATGATAGATATCTTTCTTGATACCCAGCTTCTTCAGCAGCAGCATACCACCGATACCAAGCAGGATCTCCTGCTTCAGACGGTTCTCCCAGTCGCCACCATAAAGGCTGTGGGTAATGGGCTTGTCGAAGTCTGAGTTCATCTCGTTGTCAGTGTCCAGCAGATAGAGCTTCACACGACCGACATTCACACGCCATACATAGGCATGCACCTGATAGTTGGTATAAGGCACATCAATCACGAGAGGTGTGCCATCCTTGTCGAGCTGACGCTCAATAGGCAGAGAACCGAAGTTCTGGGTCTCGTAATTGGCAATCTGCTGTCCGTCGATAGACAGGCTCTGTGTGAAATAACCGAAACGATACAGGAAACCTACAGCGCACATATCCACGTTGGAGTCAGAAGCCTCCTTCACATAGTCACCAGCCAGCATACCCAGACCACCGGAATAGATCTTCAGGGCAGAGTGGATACCATACTCCATACAGAAGTAGGCCACTGACGGACGCTTTGAGTCTGGCTTCACGTCCATATACTTACGGAATGAGTCGTAGACGTTCTTAATGCGCTTCATCAGCGCCTTGTCCTTGATAATCTCTTCCTTGCGCGAATAAGTCAGACGCTCAAGCAGCATCACAGGGTTGTGCTTTACATCATGATAAAGCTGAGGGTCAAGGTCACGGAACAAGTCGCGAGCCTCGTAGTTCCACACCCACCACATGTTGTGGGCAATCTCATCCAAACACTTCAGTTCCTCTGGCAGAGTGGCCTTCACGGTCAGAATCTTCCAAGAGGGAACATTTGTGTAATCTGCTTTAATTTTCATAATCTCTTGATTTATAATTTACTTTTTTACCTTTTTACTTTTTTACCTTCCTCTCTTCCGCTTTGCGGAGGGCGATGTCATAAGCCTCTTCATAGAATTTGATGAACTCACGCCACAGGGCTTTCTTCGACAACTGACTGGCATGCTTGCGGGCCTCGTCCACCTGTTTCTTCGTAAAGGCGGAAAATGCTGCCACCGTATCCTTGATATTGTCAGCCACTTCCGAATAGTTATAATCCGTGCGATGGATCACCTTCACACCATCCTCAATCTCTCCGTACTTACCGAAGACCGTATTAGCCCAAAGGCCGAAGCCTGCCAGGTCAGTGGTGATGCAAGGCACCTTGAAGGCCACAGCCTCCAACGGGGTATAGCCCCATGGCTCGTAATAGGAAGGATAGATGCAGAGATCATTACCCAGCACGATATCGTAGTAGGTCATATTCACGATACCATCCTTACCGTCCAGATAACAGGGCAGGAAGATCACCTTCACCTGCTCATCCTTCCGGTTGTGCATATCGTAGTACTTCATCATGCCCAGAACATTGTCGTGGCTCATGTTGTGGAGCCAGTGTGTCACCTGAGGCACCTCCAGCGGCGTATCGAAGATCGGTGTATTCTGAGTACCCGGAGTATTCTGAATTCTCTGAAGCCTCTCCTGCAAATCCTTGCGTGGTTCGCCCACCCATCCGGGAACCTCGATAAAGGCAACCACCTTCTTCTTCAGATCCTTGTCGCGCAACAGACGGTTCATGGCTTCCACAAACACGTCGATACCCTTGTTGCGGAACTCATAGCGACCTGATGTCGAGATAATCAGCGTGTCATCGTCGAGCTGTTCACCAAGCAGGGCATTGGCCACATCCAACAGACGCTTACGGGCAGCCTTGCGCTTTCGTGTGAACTGTGCTGCCGAGGGTACGAAGCTGTCGTCAAAGCCGTTAGGCAATACCACATCAACGGGTTTATCCAACAATTCCACGCATTCCTTGGCAGTGATATCGCTGACAGTCGTGAAGCAGTCCACATTCCATGCCGTCTGTTTTTCTATCGAATGCTTCGACTGCATATTCAGTTCTCCGGCCATCTGATCACCATTATAGGCGAAGAGATAGTCGTAGAGGGGTTTCATATTCCCGGCAATGCTGCGTCCAATACTAGTAGCATGGGTGGTGAAGATGGTACCGATCTGAGGCAGTTTGTTATTGATGTAAAGGGCTCCGAGACCACACATCCATTCATTGGCATGATAGATCACCTGCTGCTTATCGTTAAGATAGTAGTGATAGAAGCTCTCCACTACGAGGGCGGCAGCATACGAGAACATCGAGGCCTCGTCATAGTCGCCATAGGCGTGCAGCGAGTCCACACTGTAGTGTTCCCACAGCCAACCGTAGATTTCATTCTTCTTCTCAAAATATGGAACAAAGTCAACCAGGATGGCGATGGGTTCACCAGGAACCGTCCAACGCCCTACCCTCACCTGAAGGCCATTCTCCTTGGTCTCCCTTTGCCAATCGGCAAAGAGAGTCTGATCCTCTCTGAAATAGGGGCTCTCCTTCTTCGAATAGTTACCGTCCTCCCGTTTCCACAAACCTGGACCGATAAAGATCACCTGATCGTGATGTGCCTCCTGCAGGGTCTTGGCACGCGTCGAAAGGACTGTATAGATTCCACCTACTTTGTTACAAACTTCCCAACTCGATTCAAAGATATAGTCGGGCTTCAAAAGCTTTTTTACCATCGTTATAATTATAAACGCTGCAAAGGTACTTAAAAAAATCTAAAAACTCCCTTGTTTTTCCAACTATTTTTCCCCGTTTTTGTGTTTTATTGATTTAGATTTGGTATCTTTGTCGGCAAAATTCATCGGTATGAGAAGAATCAGTTTTTCAATTCTTGCTTTTTTCATGGCTATCGGTGCCATTGCAGAGCAGAAAGACAGTACGACATTTCGCGCGTACCTTTATAATAATGAGTATGAAGTCTATCTGAACATCAACCTCTACGACGAGGACATCAAGATACCTGGTCAGGAGCTCTATGGCACGCTGCCGGGCTATCTCGGCAAGAAGAACAATTCTTTCTGCTGGGTCATCACGTCAGCCAGTATCAAGGACAAGAAGACCGCCACGTTGAATCTCATCAACGACTATGGTTCTGAGGATCTTACCGCTACCCTCACCCAGAAGAACGACTCCATTTACATCCTCAGGCAGGAAAGCGGTTCTACCCTCAAAGTGCCCAAGAACAGTAAATGGCAGAAGATCCCCAAGACCATAGAACTCAAACGAAGGAAATAAAAAACAGGTGCCATCACGAATGACGGCACCTGTTTTATTTTTGAAGGATTTGTTTACTTCACCTTCTTACTTGACCTTGAGCCTACAGCTCCAAGTTACTTGCGTTCGGAAGAACAAATGCATTTGCTCTTCACTCACTTACTTAACTTTCTCCACGATGGCCTTGAAAGCCTCGGGATTGTTCATGGCGAGGTCAGCGAGCACCTTGCGGTTGATCTCGATACCAGCCTTGGTGAGCTTGCCCATCAGGACAGAATAGCTCATGCCTTCCAGACGAGCGGCAGCATTGATACGCTGAATCCACAGGCTGCGGAATACGCGCTTCTTGTTACGACGATCGCGGTAAGCATAGGTCAGACCCTTCTCCCAGGTATTCTTTGCTACTGTCCAAACATTCTTACGGGCTCCAAAGTAGCCACGGGTAAGCTTCAAAATTCTCTTACGCTTTGCTCTTGATGCAACGTGATTTACAC